>Ga0209314_10000214_pt1 | contig 25545 bp, 36 predicted proteins | sample I19B2metaG_FD_184146 | JGI IMG/M metagenome (GOLD analysis project Ga0209314, IMG submission 184146) | Lake sediment bacterial and archeal communities from Gulf of Boni, Indonesia to study Microbial Dark Matter (Phase II) - ​I19B2 metaG... | ecosystem: Environmental > Aquatic > Freshwater >... | reverse complement strand
GGCTGATACAGCTCCAAGATGGAGCCGACTTCTTCACCGTGATCCCCGAGGGGATCTCCGTCGGACAACAGATTGCGATAGGTGACGCAGCCGTCCCCGCCGTTGGAAACATACTGCCTGTGGGGCGCATTCCCGAAGGAACGATGGTCTGTAACATCGAATTGTCACCCGGCGATGGCGGAAAACTCGTGAAGTCATCAGGAGGATACGCGACGGTCCTATCTCACAGAGCCGATGGAACTGCTATCAAACTACCATCTCGAAAAGAGATCGTCGTAGAGAATCGATGCAAAGCGATGATAGGAGTAGTCGCCGGCTCAGGCAGAACCGAGAAACCAGTGCTCAAAGCCGGAAAGAGTCATTTCAGGATGATAGCCAAGGGACATAAATACCCTCGCGTCCGGGGTCTGGCGATGATCTCAGCCTATCATCCATATGGAGGAGGACACAAGAAGCGGCCGGGCAAGCCCACAACAGTATCACGTAATGCACCCCCAGGGCGAAAGGTTGGCCATATAGCAGCTCGGCAGAGCGGAAGAAGCCGAAGGAAAAAGAGAGGCATTCCCGAGTCGTAGCCGAAATCCACGTTTAAATAGCGAGGCTCTACAACTCCTACACCCATCAAAAGGTGCAGTCGATGCCCAAAGTCTTCAGGTATCGTGGACGAACCATTGAAGAGCTCAAGAGGACTTCGATGGATGAGTTTATCAAGCTTCTTCCAGCGAGGCAAAGAAGATCGCTTCTTCGAGGATTGACCCCTGACCAGAGAGTGTTCTTGGAGAGTCTCAGAGCGACGGCGGCCGAGGGCAGTCAAAAGTCTCCAGCGAAAACACATTGCAGAGACATGGTTGTCATACCTGAAATGGTTGGGAAGACTGTGCTAGTACATAATGGAAAAGAGTTCGTCCCAGTCGAGATACAGGCGGAGATGATTGGGCACTACCTCGGCGAATACGCGATAACTAACAAGAAAGTACAGCATGGCACCCCAGGAATAGGCGCCTCTAGGTCATCAATGTATGTTCCTCTGAAGTAGTTCTCTAGACCATCCATACCCACCAAGCCGACAGCTTTTTCGCATCACAGAATAGCGCAGCGGATCTGGGGCCTCTTAAACCAAGAGTTCTGGTTCAAAAAGGCTCGAATGCAGCTCTTTTCGACGCTACCACTCATCCAAGCAAAGCTTTAATAAACCTCCCCTTGTTGTTCCTTCTGAAACCACTATTTCGTGGAGAGAAAATGCCTCACTGGGCATACAGTGCATCGGGGCTCGATCCTGATAAGACCGCTCGAGCCAGCGGCAGGGAGCTTAGAATCTCGACTAAGAACACGCGGGAGGTATGTCGAGCAATAAGAGGGATGAAGCTCCAAGAAGCGAAGGCGCTGCTCGAGAACGTCATGAAGAAGAAGACCCCGATCAAGTTTACACGCCATATAGGTGAAGTTGGACATCATCACGGCGTTCACAAGGGTAGCGTCGCTAGATATCCCGTCAAGATCGCTTCACAACTCTTGGAGATCTTGGAGGGCGCTGAGGCAAACGCTGAGTACAAAGGCCTTGATCTTGAGAAGGTGAGAATAGGACATGCAGCAGTTCAGAAGGCGCGAAGTATCAGAAAGAACATTCCACGCGCCTTCGGCAGATCATCGAGATTCTACGGCGAACTGAGTCACGTTGAGATTGTTCTCGAGGAAGTCTAGTCAATGTCAGCAGTCAAACACTTCGTTTCAGAGTCCGTCAAGAGACTGGAGCTCGACGAATTCCTCAGGCGAGAACTCGATCGCGCAGGTTACGGTGGAGTCGATCTCACAAAGACACCTCTAGGAACGCGGGTTACCGTCTACGCAATGAAGCCCGGTCTGGTCATAGGCAAGAGAGGACAGAACATTCGCGATCTTGCCACCGCAATAGAGCAGAAGTTCGGCATACCCAGCCCACAGGTAGCCGTCGCTGAGATCGAGGTACCGGAATTGAACCCTGCCATAATGGCTTCAAAGATTGCTGCCCTACAGAGGCAGGTTCACTACAGAAAGGCAGGATATTGGACGCTTTCCAGGATAATGGAGGCTGGCGCTGCAGGGGTGGAGATCACGATACGCGGGAAGCTTCACACAGAGAGGGCTCGTTATGAGAAGTTCAAGGCAGGATATATGCCTAAGTGCGGAGACCCGGCGCTGAAGCTTGTGAGAACGGCAGTAACCCATGTTCAGCTAAAGCCTGGGACCTTCGGAATCAAGGTGAAAATTCTTCCCCCAAATTCGGAGTTTCCGGATAAGGTTGAACTGAAGCCTCAGCCGACAGCGACAGAGGGAACTAAAGAACCACCATCTGAGCAAAAAGAGGAATCATAGATGCCGATCGCAAGAATAAAAGAGATCAGAAGAATGTCTCCTGAGGATAGGGACAAGAAGATCTCGGAACTGCGGACAGAACTCACAAGACTCAGAGCCATGGTTAAAGCAGGCGGGTCAGTGGATAACCCGTCAAGAATCCAAGAGATAAGGCGAACAATCGCTCGTCTTTTGACCGTGCAGAATGAAGCGAAAACAGGGAAATAGTGAACATCAGCTCATGGGAACGCTGGAGACGCACAAAGGGGTTGAGTAGATGAGTGCAAGAAACATCGGAATCCCGGTTGCGGCGGTCAAGAAGCGCTGCGAAGATCCAAACTGTCCTTTCCACGGATCTCTCAAGGTGCGAGGTAAGATAATCGAGGGTGTAGTCGTCAGCGACAAGATGAAGGGTACAGTCGTTGTTAGGCGCGACTACGTTCAACGCGTTCCCAAAGTCATGAGGTATGAAAGGAGACACTCCCACATCCCAGCGCACAGCCCTCCATGCCTCGAAGTTCGTGCTGGCGACAAAGTGAGGTTGATGGAGTGTAGGCCGACAAGCAAGACGGTTTCATTCGTCGTCGTAGAAAAGGAGGGTGAATGAAATGCCAGCTCCCAAGTCTAGAGCTGTATCAGCAAAGGGGGTTGTTGAGTACAGGCCACATATTTCAAGAGGTCTTCCGGTGGGAGCCGTGATTCACTGCTCCGACAACACCGGTGGCAGATTTCTCCGCATAGTGCAGGTGATAGGATACAGAGGCAGGCTAAGGAGAAGGCCTGCAGCCTGTGTCGGAGATATGATAACCGTATCGGTAAGAAAAGGGACGCCGGATCTGAGAAAACAGATACTCCCTGCGGTTGTGATAAGACAACGAAAACCGTTCAGACGTGCCGACGGGGCTTGGGTCGAGTTCGAAGATAACGCAGCGGTCATAATGACTCCCGAAGGTGAGATGAAAGGTTCGGAGATACGGGGTCCAGTGGCCAAAGAAGCGGCAGAAAGATGGCCGCGAATTGCAGGAGCGAGCAGCATAATAGTCTAGTTGAGGAGCGGTTGGTCTTGGTCTCGGGCCAGAGAAGAAAACAAAGGCGTGCATATTTCAACGCTTCAAACCATCTGAGGAGAAGATTCCTTTCTTCTCACCTCTCTGAGGAGCTAAGAAAGAAATACGGCATACGGGCTCTTCCGGTCAGAGAAGGCGATACTGTTCTGGTTCTGAGAGGTGACTATGCAGGAGTCGAAGGGAAGATCACGGAGGTCTACTCTTCTGGCGGAAGAGCTGCAATTGAGGGAGCGACGAGAGAGAAGGTGGACGGAACACGAGTCAAGGTTCCGATTCGTACATCTAAGGTAGCCATCACGAAACTCAACCTGCAAGATAAGGCTCGAAAGCTGCTTCTCGAGCGCCGTGGCCTCCATGTCAAAGAAGAAGCTGCCGAAGAGAAGACCGGGAAGGTTGAAGAGGCGCCAACCGAGCTCTCCGAAGCTGAAGGCGCTGCTTCAGAGTCTTCAATACAAGAAGCTGCCGAGGAAGAGAAGAGACCCAAACCAAAGAGATCTAGGAGGCGAGGCAGCAAGACCGGAGAGGCAAGTACAGAGAGGGGGCATGACTAGCCGTGGGAAAGAAGGGTGGACTCAATCGGCTGAAGAGAATGCATGCTCCAGTGCACTGGCCCGTTGCCCACAAACGATTCCAGTGGGCTCCGAAGACCGTTCCCGGCCCTCATCCCATCGCAACAAGCACACCCTTGACTATAGCCTTGATGGAGATGCTCGGTTATGCCGAGTCGAGACGTGAAGTGAAGTTTCCGATATCTGAAGGCCGAGTCAAGATAGATGGAAGAGTCGTAAACGATCCTCGTTTCCCGATAGGTTACATGGACGTGTTGGAAATACCCGATGCAAAGGCCTGCTATCGCGCGCTCCCACACCCGAAGAAGGGTCTCATTCTCCATTCGATCGGAGATGACGAGAAGACTTTCAAGCTATGCAAAATCAGAGGGAAGAAGACGCTCCGTCAAGGGCGAGTTCAACTAAGTCTACATGACGGTCGCACGATACTTTTGGGGGAGAAGGCACAGAAAGGTGCAGATGAGCCACCGTACAAGCCGGATGACGTCTTGGTGATCAAGCTGCCCACCGGCCAGATAATAGGGGACGTTCGGTTCTCCGACGGTGCCTACGCGCTCATAGTTGGGGGCAAGAACAGAGGCTCCTTGGGTAGAATCAGGCAGATTTCTAAGGTTGAAGGGACCGCACGATCTATGGTGATCATCGAGACCGATGAGGGGAAACACCTTCAGTCGTATCGAAGCAACATCTTTGTTGTTGGCCAGGAACGGCCTCTGATATCGTTACCAGGTGTCGTCTTGCGATGAGCATTTATGATAAGGCCGAAATGGCACGGAATCCCATGCTTACTCCGAAGATAGAGAAGGCAGTAGTGAACATCTCGGTCGGCAAGTCGGGTGAACTTCTCGAAAAGGCCAAGACAGTTCTTGACGAGATCACTGGCAGAAAATCATGTGTCAGAAGGGCGAAGAAGACCGTCAGGGATTTCGGTATTAGGAAAGGAGAGCCTATTTCGTGCATCGCAACGCTTCGAGGTGAAGAGGCTGTGGCCTTTCTGAAGCGAGCTTTGGACGCGGTTGGGAACAAGGTGTCGAAAAAAAGTTTCGACGATCAAGGTAACATGTCCTTCGGCATAAAGGAGCACATCGAAATCCCGGGCATTAGATACAGGCCTGAAGTAGGGATATTCGGGATGGACATCTCAGTCGCTCCGAGCCGTCTAGGATACCGTGTTGCAAGACGTCGCAGGCTCAGGTCTCGAATTGGGAAGTCTCATAGAGTCACGAAGGATGACTCGCTGAAGCTCATGAAGCAAACACTGAACCTTGAAATTTTGGAGTGATGAGCTTGGCCAAAGCCCATGCAAAGCGCGTGAGAAAATACGGCAAAGGCAGCAGGCCTTGTCGAAGATGCGGAGCGTACGGTCCCATCATCAGACGTTATGGACTGAACTTCTGCAGGCAGTGTTTCAGAGAAGTTGCAAAGGAACTCGGCTTCAAGAAGCTCAACTAAGGTGGAACCATGACTCTAGTCGATCCGCTGTCGAACACTCTCGCCACGGTCATGAACAATGAGGTCCGAAACAAGAGAGAGTGCGTCGTAGCTCCCGCCTCTAAGCTGATCGGACAAGTTCTTCGCGTAATGCAGGCAAACGGCTATGTCGGCGAGTTTGAGTTCATAGACGATGGCCGGTTCGGCAAGTTCAAGATACAACTGTTGGGACGAATCAGCAAGTGCGGGTCGGTGAGGCCAAGATATTCTGCGCGAGCTGGCTCTTATGCGGGATGGGAGAAAAGGTTTCTACCCTCTCGCGATGTGGGCGTTCTTGTGGTCTCGACCCCTGAAGGCGTAATGTCCCATAGAGAAGCAACTTCCAAAGGAGTCGGCGGTCGACTACTGGCGTACGTCTACTAGGTGAACAGGACAAATGGTCAAAGACGTAGCTTCGGTAGAGTCTCTAAAGATCCCATCGGATGTCGATGTCGAGATAGATGGACGTCGAGTCAAGGTCGTCGGCCCTTTGGGTTCAATAACCAGAGATTTCTCACATGCCGGCGTCAGGATATCCAAGGGAGCGGACGAGATCGCGGTCGAAACAAAGTGGCCAAGGAAGGCCCAAGCCGCCTTGGTCGGCACAATTGCGGCCCATCTGAAGAATATGATTACAGGAGTGACTAAGGGCTTCACTTATCGCCTCAAGGTTGTATACGCTCACTTTCCCATCTCGGTCAAGAAGGAGGGTTTCAAAGTCATCATCGAGAACTTCTCCGGCGAAAGGTTTCCTCGGAAAGCAAAGATCGTTGGCGGCGCAAAGGTTTCGATAGTGGAAGATGAGGTCGTAGTTCAAGGGATAGACTTGGAAGAGGTCAGCCAGACGGCAGCGAACATCGAGAAGGCAACCGCCATGAAGGACAAAGATCCTCGTGTATTCCTGGACGGAATCTACGTTTTCGAAAAGAAGGAAGGAATGTAGTAATGTCATCAACCCTTCGAAGAAGCCTCAGAACGAGAGCAAGACAAGCGAGGTCGAGACCTGAATTTCGAAGGCAAGAAAGTTGGAGACTTAAGAGGGTCAAAGAGAGCTGGAGGCGTCCACGGGGCATCGACAGTCATATGCGCAAGCAGAGACGCGGATGGCATAAGCTGGTGAATGTCGGCTACAGGTCGATCAGGAGAGCGAGATCACTCCATCCGTCTGGGCTTCAAGAGGTATTGGTCCATAACGTCGCAGATCTTGAGGGCTTGGATCCACAAATGTCGGCGGTACGCATTGCGCACACCGTGGGCTCAAGAAGCCGCATCGAGATAGGCGAGAGAGCAAAGGAACTGGGTTTAAAGATACTGAATTTCAAGGAGGCTAAAGAAGCTGAGCCTAGCGGGACAGAGGAGACTGGCAGCACGACTTCTTAAGATCGGCAGAAACAGAGTCTGGTTCGATCCAGATAGAATTGCCGATGTGGAGGCCGCACTCACACGTGAAGACATCCGAAGACTGATCCATGAAGGCGCGGTACGCTCCTCCAATAAGATCGGCATCAGCCGTGCGAGGGCGAAGATTCTCCATGAGAAGAAGACCCAAGGCAGAAGGAGAGGTGCGGGGAGTAGGGAAGGAACGAGGACACCGCGGAAAGATCGATGGATATCAACTATCAGGTCGATAAGAAGGCGTCTCCGAGTCCTCCGAGGGAAGAGGCAGCTAACCAAGAAAGTCTATCGCAGACTCTACGTAATGTCGAAAGGCGGAGCCTTCAAGAGTGTCAGTCACATGGAGCAGCACATCGAGACTCGCAAGCTCGCTAGGAGGCGCTAGGGGCATGGCTAGAGGACCGACCTATCACGTTCCACCAAGAAGAAGACGAAGTGCCCGTACAGATTACAGGAAGAGACGTGCTCTCGTCGCTTCCAAGAAAGCTCGGCTTGTAGCGCGGATCTCAGGCCGTAATATCTACGCGCAAATCCTGAGGTCGACTGCGCGCGGCGATGAGACGTTGGCATGTTCAAATTCCAAGGAGATCACAAGGAGATACGGGTGGCGCGGGCATCCGGCGAATACACCCGCCGCATATTTGGTAGGCATGCTTGCGGGATACAAGAGCACAAGGAGCGGCGTGGACGATGCCATATTGGACATTGGGTTATCTACGCCGGCAAAAGGTGCGAGAGTATTTGCGGCCGCGAAGGGAGCGATCGACGCTGGCTTGCACATTGCATGTGATGCTTCCATGCTACCGCCAGACGAAAGGGTTCGCGGATCTCATATTGCAGAGTTCGCGAAGGTTCTTGCGACGTCGAGTCCAGACTCTTATAACAGGGTTTTCTCGTCGTACCTCGCCAAGAGTCAGCGTCCCGAGAATCTTCCTGAACACTTCATTGAGGTCGAGAGGAGGATCAGGGAGGACTTCGCCAAATGATGTCCAAAGAACAAGCTTCAACGAGGCCACGCGAAAGGGGCGAAGGATGGGTTCCAAGTACACGACTGGGAAAGATGGTCGCCGAGGGGCAGATAACCAACCTCGGCGAGATCTTCTCTCAAGGCTACAAGATACAGGAACCAGAAATAGTCGACGTATTGCTCCCGGGGGTCCAAGAGGAAGTTATCAACGTCCAACTAGTACAGAAACAAACTGACGCCGGCGAGCGATCGCGATTCAAGGCCATAGTTGCAGTGGGAAATGGGGACGGCTTCGTTGGACTCGGTGTTGGAAAAGCCAGACAAGTCCGAAACGCCATCGGGAAAGGAACAATCGATGCCAGGCTGAAATTGACCCCGGTTAGGCGAGGCTGTGGAAGCTGGGAATGTGCGTGCGGGCAGCCTCACTCTACCTCATTCAAAGTGGTTGGCACGTGCGGCAGCGTCTCGATCGAGGTGATCCCGGCCCCAAGGGGGCTTGGACTGGTGTCTAATGAAGTCGGCAAGACCATATTGAGGCTCGCTGGCATCAAAGACTGCTGGACTCGCAGCTTCGGATCGACTCGAACGACCGCATCTTTTGCCTTCGCGATCTTCGACGCGTTAAGAAATACATACAAGATGGTTCCTCCGTCTGAATGGGTGAAGTAGATGTCCCCATCGTCCGGGAAGCTTCTCGTAATACGAATGAGGGGCGAAGTCAACGCAAGTCGAGATGAACTTGAGACCTTGAAGCTCCTCCACCTTCATCGAAACTTTCACGCGACAATTCTAACAGACAACGCCGCAATGAGAGGGATGCTTCAGAAGGTCAAAGACTACGTGACCTGGGGCGAGATTTCGGAGCAAGCTGTTGAGCAACTGTTGGCAAAGAGAGGAAGAATGGAAGGCGGCAGAAGACTTACAGAGAAACTCGCCAAAGAAGTACTTAGATTCGAATCTATCCGAGACCTAGCAAAGCATTTGATTGCATCAGACAAACCAATTGCGTCATATGCTCCGCTGAAGCCAATCTTTCGTCTACATCCTCCGAAGGGCGGCTTCAAAGGTTCAACAAAGAAGTCCATCAAGGAGTTCGGTGAACTCGGATATCGGGGTAACGACATTGGCGCACTTCTATCGAAAATGGTCTAGACACGATGGACTAAACGCGAATACATTCTGATAGCTTAAACGATCCGGACGTACGCGTTTCTCGTTAGGCAGTTCACGATCGATGTCCGAAGAATAGGCGCCAGATGACAGACAAGGATGAACTTGCTAGTCTCAATTCATGTCCAAGATTCACAGGGCAAGTCTGCCTCCCACAAGTCTGGCTTTCTGGCCGGTGGTTTGAAAGGCTAGACCATGCCCTTCTCAACAAGGAGTTTGAACTCATCGAAACTGAGCTTCTCACCCTTCTTCAGCTTAGTATTTGCTTTTTTGGTCGTCTCCTCTCTTGCCTCCAAGAGTCTCCTTAGCTGGTCCCTTCTAATGGTCTCATCGTATTGCTGGATCTGCCTTTCAACCTCTCTCATTCTCGTGATGATTCCCAAGAGCTTCTGATGCGCTGCATCCGCTTTCTGCCTTGAGTCAACGTAGTTCCTATGCTGCTCGTCAGCCTGAGTCTGAAGCAGCTGAGCTTCTTCGAGGCTCCCATCCATCTGCTCGTGGTATTCCTGGCTTTCTTTCGCCAGTTTTGATAACTGTTCATGAAACTCTCTGACTCTCTGCCTGATTCCCTCGGCTTCTGAATCAATACTCTTCAGTTGCTTCCTGACGCTCTCCTGATGGTGCACAGCCTCCAGCTGAGTCTCGAGATCCTTCACCTGACCTATAATTCGTCTTTCCTCTTTGATTGAAAGCGGCGTTGTCTGTATGGTCCACTCCAAGTCAGCTATTCTTCGCTTCAGGCTCTTTTCGGCCTGTGAAGAAGAATATGCGTATGATGTGCTCGATTTCGTGTCTGATTTGTAGCTCTCTTTTGTCTTTTCTTCTAGCAGTTTCCTTAGCTCATCCCTCTTTGCCTTGAGTTCACTGACTTTCCTGTTCAACTCGTCTCTCTTTGCCCTGAACTCCAGTGCTCTCGCGTGAAGTGTTCGGATCTGTTGGTTGAGTTCATCCCTTCTCTGAGCTGATTTCTTCGCTTCAATGTTCAAAAGGTCGCGTTCTTCTCTGACTGGCTTGGACTCTCCCTCAAGCTCATCGATCTTCTTCAACAGATCCTCTATCAGACGAAGTCCCGCCGGAACGGCCATAGAATCCTGAAAGCGCTTGGATTGAAAACTTGCTCGCATAGATAAGTCTTTGGCTGGAAACGGGATGCCTCTTCGACGACGATTTGTGTGAAATGGTCAAGTGGATAGCGCAGATGCGATTATGATACGGGCATCAACGACCTTAGCGCCTTTCTCGTAGACCTCTATGGGGTTCAGATCGAGCTGGTTTATCTCAGGTCTCTCCATGACCAACTTCGAGACGGCCATGAGGATTCTGACAATGCTATCGAGGTCTGCCTGTGGATAGCCCCTGTACCCCTTCAGGATTGGAAAGGCCTTGATCTCTTCGATCATCTCTCGAGCATCCACTTCAGTAATCGGAGCTATTCTGAAGGTGACGTCCTTGAGAACTTCGACAAAGATGCCTCCCAATCCGAACATCAAGGCGGGGCCGAATTGGGGATCAGTAACCATTCCAACAATTACTTCCGTTGACTGAGGTGCCATTTCGGCGACGAGTATTCCAACGACTCGAGAGCCCGGCTTCTTCGTGTTAACGTTATGCAAGATATTTCGAAATGCTTGGCGCACGTGTTCTTCGTCGCCTAATCCCACGACTACGCCGCCAACATCCGATTTGTGGAGAATATCTGGTGAAACGATCTTGAGGACGACGGGAAAGCCCAGTTCCTTTGCCTGCCTTGCAGCTTCGTCTTCGTTCTTGGCAATGAAAGAATTGGTGACTGGGATACCAAACTCAAGACAGATCTCCTTAGCCTCTGGTTCCAGAAGAGACGTTCTTCCCTCTCTAATTGCGTTTCTAATTATCTGCTCTGCATTCCCCAAACATATCACCTCGACCAGATGTTGGCTCCAGATCTTCCCTTGCTGTCCATTCGGCACATGTGGGGGATTATCGGGTTTTCAAGGCGAAGCCGGTTTGAGCATCGCCATTTCAGCGCGTCCCCAATAAAATTGAGCACATATATAGTGTTTATGGAGTAAACTTGTCACGACTCTTTTCCGATCTTCGCGTCTTTGGTCAATATTGAGTATGCAACTGCCAAGAGAGCGTTCTTCGCTGACTGGCTTTTCTGTGCACCACAGACCAAAATGATGTCGCCCTCATGAGGATGGAAGATATCAACCAGTCTCCTCATGATATTCTGCATCTCAGGTTCTTTCATTTCAGGCATGGAAGGCAGAAACAGCTTGTTGCTCGAGTAGGCGTAGATCACGGCTCCATAGGCTCCATGTCGCAAGGCCAGATCTCTGATCTCCGTAACGCTCCCGAGATTTTCATACCCTCCCTTTATGAGAGCACCCAGACATAATTCTCCGATGCGAAGCCCTTGGCACTCAAGCGTTTGAATAGCTGAAACACCAGCACGGAGCTGATGGTACATCTCCATTCCGGAATCTGTGAGGGTGCAGCCGCTTTGCCTTGTTTTCACAAGACCTTCAGCAACCAGTCTACCTATCAGAGTCCTTATCGACCCTTGACCTAGACCGACCTCGCGACCCATGCGAGCTCTACCCATCGTGCCCGCGTCGCCGATAGCTAACACTACTGCGATGACGTGTGTTAGGTCAAACAGGGGGCTAGGCCCCAGCCCGCTCTCGAAGGCTATTCGGGCGAGCTTGCTCTCGGACAGGATGAGACTCTCCACTTGGATCTTTATAATAGGTTCTTTAGCGCATATTTCAGTCGCTCGTTCGCAGCTGCAAATAGTTTAATATGAAGAAGCCGCCGATATGGCTGGATAATCCAGCCAGGTAGGCGCCGACCGAATGTCACCATCTCTGTCCTCCAAGCAAATAGCGACTATCATCGTGCTTGGGGCCACATGTGTTGCCACAAACTATGCCATGGTTCCGCTGCCTAACGTAAAGTTGATGGACGGTCTTGTGTTTGCCTCGGGGTATATGCTTGGAGCGCCTGCGGGCATAATGGTTGGTGCTTTGGCGTGGGCGGTTTATGGGCAGATCAATCCCTATGGTTTTTCACTTCCAATTCTCCTGTTGACGATGTCTGGCGAATCGATATACTCATTGGGAGGTGCTTTGCTTCGAAGACTGATCCCTGCTGGAAGGGGGAATGGCGATGGAAAATCGCAGCTTCCGAGTGGCGTGATCTTCGGTTCCCTAGGAATCCTGCTGACACTCGCATATGATATCTACACGAACGCAGTTGTTGGCGTTCTTTCATACGGTTCTCCCCTCGTGGGATTGCTTGCCATGAACTTCCCGGTCCCGATGGGCCTCTTGCATGAGGTGAGCAATCTCGCATTCTTTGCGATTGTAGTGCCGCTCATCATAAAGACCCTGAGCAGAACGATGGGCCGCATAGATCAAACGTGGGCCGTATCCAGAAGGACGGAAGGAGTTGCGTAGGATGCTCAAGGACAAATCCAATCCATGGATAATTGCCACCTTCTTCTTGCTTGCTGTCTCAGTAATCTCGTCCGGCGTATCATTCTATCTCTATCAGCGTGCGAACGCGTTTGAGACCCTGTATCAGCATGCCCTAGACGATCTTGGAAGGATAGGTATGAAAGTCGATATTTTGTTCAAGTTCGAAAATGGTACGAAAAGATGGTACAATGATACTTACGTCGCGTCCGGCTGGACCCTTCTTAACCTCACGATCTCGAGTGCCAACGGGCATGTCGAGTATAGTATGATGTATGGATCTGCCTTTGTAACAGCGATATTCGGCGTAGCCGGTTCTGGGAATGAGGCGTGGATGTGGTGGAAGTTCAATCAAGGTTCTGGGTCTTGGGAGCTTGGCCCGGTCGGGGCCGGTCAATACGTGATGCGTGATGGTGACATAGTTGCTTGGTATTTTGAGGACATTTCCTCCTTTCCTCCTCTGCCTCCGTGACAAACAGAGATCGAGATGAATCTACTGGCCAGCACGGATTTATCAGGCGGATCAGATCTCTCTTAGAGCGTCTCTTCGCCCCTAGTTAAAAGGCGTTGAAGCGTTCCGAAGAGCTCTATGAATCCCTCGGATGTCGTGGACGAGACAGGGATGAGCGAGAAGTCAAGTTGCAGCGCCTTGAATGCGTCGAGAATGTATCGGTTTAAGATCCTTTTCGTTTCTTGATGCTCCTCTTCCATGGAGGTTTCCAAAAGTTCTTCATCTTCTGACCAAGAGAGGATCTTCTCAAGGTCATCCTCAGAGAGTAGGTCTATCTTGGAGAGTACTTGCAGTTGAGGAACCATGAATCTCGTCTGAACCGCTAGAGAGAGGAATAGGTTTGACACGTAGTTGATGGGATTGATACTGAAGGCTGAGTCGAATAGGTATAGAACGGCCTTGCCCTCGCATCGCATCTCGTTTATGATAAAAGGGCCGCTCGCTCTGAATGCAAAGAGCTCCATCTGACCTGGAGTATCCACTAGAACGTAGTCGCTTCCGAATCTATCGATCTTCGACTGGATCTTCTCTATATTCGTGGCAATGAGATCGGCGGACATGATGAGGGCGCCGTTCGGTCCGAGAGAATATTGCCGCATCACGGATTCAATGTCAATGATCTCTCTAACATCCACATCGGGATCATATGGCAGATCCACTACACCAGGATCCAGATTTACTCTGATAACGTTCTGGCGCTTCAGCTCCAGCCAACCGTGGAAGTTGCCAGCTAGAGTGGATTTTCCTGATCCAGCCGTTCCGACTATGAAGATAGCATATTTCATTGACAAGCCCTCGATTCGAGCTTTCTATTGGGCTACGTTGGTTCGGCCGCCAAGGGCGGTGATTCTATCCGTCAGATAGGCGGCTGATTTGTGGAGAAGCGTCTTGGCTTCGTCGCCTTCCGCCGATCTGCATGAGAGGTTCAAGACTATCCTCGACTGGCCTTGCTCCGGGCCCCTCGGGTGAGACTTCACGTAGACCTGCGGGATCTTGGAGACCGTTTCCTTGATTACTGGGGCTAGCGACGATTCCATAACATCGAAGACTTCTAAGTTCAGCTCAGCGAATCGGAGAACTCCTACGCGGCTCTTTATGAAAGGCTCGACAGCTCTCTCAAAGATAGCCATCATCTCGTTAGGGACTCCAGGCAGACAGACGATCGCGACAGCTCCAGTCTCAATGAGCACACCTGGGGCTGTTCCCACAGGGTTTTCAAGAGGCCTTGCGCCTTTGGGGATGGTTGCCATTTTGAGCCTTTCCGCTGTCATTTTGAACTCTTTTCCTTCGAAGATCATCTGATATCTTCCTCGCACCATGTCCTCGGCGTCGGGATGGAGCTGGAGCTCGACTCCTAGCGTTCTTGCCACCGCTTCCAGCGTCATGTCGTCGAAAGTTGGTCCTAGACCGCCTGTCGTCACCATCACTGATGGGGCTCTATCCATCTCTTCTCTCAGCGTCTCGACTATGGTCTGCACATGATCGCCGATGCAGACGATCCGATGCACCGAGCCCCCGAGGTCTGTTATTCTCTTGCACAGCCATTGGGAGTTGGTGTTAAGAGTTCTCCCCGTGAGCAGTTCGTTCCCTATGCTAATTATGGTAAAGAATCCTTCTCGGCTCATTCTGTCACTTCTTGGAGAGCCACCACTTCAAGTACTCTTTGTGTCTTCTCTTTCGGGCATCTTCGTCGCTCTCTTCATTCGGCGTCAAGCGATCGCGTAGCTCTATCAACTCTTGGTACGTCAGCGTAAGGCCGCAGCTCTTGCACGCATACTGTTTGCCCGCTGGAAAGTACTTGAGCTCTCCGCCGCATTCGGGACAGTAGGACATCCCAAGACCTCAGCACATACAGGGCATGGAGGAGGTAGAAAAACGTTCGGTCCGAGGCTATGATCTGCTAGGAGGTCGGGAAGGAGCTCAGATTGTCGCGTGCTTAGAAGAGTTGAAGTGGTGCCCTACTTCTCTCGAATGTGCCAATTATTGCGATCTTGGCTCCGCATTGGGAGCATTGGTTGTTTCGGGTCAGGCTCCAAGTTGAGATGTCGAATCCAATCCTCTCGACTGTAACTTTCCCGCAGGTGGGACAGTACGTGTTTTCGCCTTCTTCGCCAGGCACGTTTCCGATGTACACGTAGTTGAGTCCTGCTTCTCTGGCGAGCTTGCGAGCTGATATCAGCGTCTCGATGGGCGTGGGTGGTAAGTTCGTCATCTTGTATTGTGGGTAGAATTTACTGAAGTGCAGTGGAGTATCGCGGCCGAGTGTTTCTCGATGCCATTCGCACAGCTTCCTGATCTCGTCTAGGTCGTCGTTCAGCTTTGGGATGATGAGGTTCGTCGTTTCTATGTGCATTCCTCTCTTGTGCATATGTTCGGTTGCGGTTAGGACGTCCTTCAGGCTGCTCATACAGTATTTCTGGTAGAACTCTTCTGTGAAGCCCTTGACGTCGACGTTCGCGGCATCGACGTAAGGTGAGAGTGCATCGATGGCTTCGTTGGTGATGTATCCGTTTGTGACCAAGACGTTGAGTATTCCTTGTTCTTTGGCTGCTCGGGAAGTCTCAAGGACGTACTCAAACCAGATGGTCGGCTCGTTGTAGGTGTATGAGATGGATTTGCATCCGTACCGCCGCGCGAGTCTCACGATCTCTTCGGGTTTCTTCTCGTCAGTTACGACTTCTTCGGGAGAGGCTTGGGATATGGACCAGTTTTGGCACCATGGACATCTGAAGTTGCAGGAAACCGTTGAGATGGAGAGGCTTGTGCTGCCTGGCCAGAAGTTGAACAGAGGTTTCTTCTCGATTGGATCGACGGCCAGAGCGGTAAGAAGGCCATAAACCAAGGTGTAGAGGGCGCCGTCTCGATTCTCCCTGACGCGGCAGAATCCTCTCCTGCCTGGTGCGATAGTGCATCTCCTAGGACAGACTGAGCACTTCACGTTCTTTCCGTCTATGCTCTCCCAGAGTAGGGCAGGCCTCTCGAACAAAGCTCTTTCAACTGAAGAGAGTCGCTGGATGCATATTTATGTGCCGAAGGGTCTGAGAAGCGCGAATATACATCCCACCTCGGACCCCCGAATGAAGCGTGTACCCATATGAGCCGCAGAAGACTGGCGCTACAGCAAATCCTTTCGGCAAGGTCCGATATCGAAGCTGCAGCCGAAGAAATGGGGAAGTAGTCGTGGACTCGACGGAGATCAAAGCAATCGCCTTCGACCTAGATGGTACGTTGGTCGAATCGCACATCGACTTTGTACGGATGAAAGAGCGCGTTATTGCGTACCTTTCATCGCAGGGAATTGAAGGAGGCTTCACGCCGCGCCAGACAAATGTCGAGATCTTGACCAGAGCCGAAGAGATCTACAAGGAGGGAGAGGTACTTGACGGCCAATGGAAAGAGATCCTCGACAAGATCGGGCAGATAATGGACGCGGTTGAGATGGATAGCGTAGTGCTAGCCACGCCTATCGATGGATCTCGACAGACATTAGTTGCCATGAGAGAAGCGGATGTCGGTAGTGGGGTCGTGACGAGGAGCTGCAGGGCATACGCGCTCGCCGTCATGGAGAGGTGTGGCCTGATGGAACTTGTTGATGCTGCCATTGCTAGGAATGATGTCTCGAAGCCGAAGCCTGATCCTGAGCAGCTCTTTCTTCTCGCCAAGTTGCTGGGTATTGATGTTTCTCAGATTGTGGTCGTGGGAGACACTCTGATGGACTTTCAATTCGCCAAGAATGCTGGTGTAAGGTTCGTTGGCGTGTTGACTGGTTTTGCGACGGAAGACGTGTTCCGAAGTGCCGGATGTAGCGTTATCCTGAGTAGCGTCGCTCAACTCCCCGAATTCTTAGGGATCGGCTGAAGAAAGACCCTGTTCGGAGGAAATGTTGGTCCAAGAAACAATTCACGAGGACGGATGAAGCTCCACCTGCAAGAAGTCTCCGCAACTCTCAAACTAACGTCCTGGGACTTGCCCAAATAGCCGCGACTGCGCGACTAGGTCGTGTCATTCAACTATGGGAGCGTTGCGGTTTGGAAACGATGAAGCCCCGTCTGACACCTTCCCAGTCAATCGAAGATCTTGTGGAGGCCTTCGCCTAGAGGAGGTAGTCAATCAAGATAAACAAGGCGAACGCGACGAACACAATCAGATACCAATACTTTAACCTGTTACCCTTCTTCTCCTTCGGGGGCTCGGGGGCTGCCATTTCCTTTCAATCCTTCTTCTGGGGTTCTCTTTCCTCGACATCATGGTGTGGAAAGTGACCCCTCGTTGAGAGGTATGGCATATATTGTTTTGGGTCTCTGCTGGAATCGGGTCCGGAGGAAACGGTCTATCTTCGGGGCAGACCTCTCATGCTCTAGGAAGATGGTTCACTTTCAGAGGCGCTGGTCTTCTCATCGTCTGAGGCTAACACAGCAAGTGACAGGCCATTCCAGCGCTCTGATCGATGATGCGCGGTAGACTGCACAACGAGAATGCCACTATGGAGGCGATGATTGGTTGCGCACGTACGGCAAATCTGAGTCCTGCTCAAGAGCCGTATCAGCCATGATCGACTGCGGCTCGAACCATGGCCTTCAAGTTCTCAAGAGGAGCATCGAGAGGGACCTCGCAACCCGAGCTCAGAATGTATCCTCCACCTTCTGCGGCCTTCGCTATGCATTCTCTGCACTCAGTGATCACTGCCATCGGATCGGTTCCGTTCAGGGTTCCTGTCGGGTTGACATTCCCTTGCACGCAGACTTTGCCTGACAGGGCTCGTTTTGCAATCGCGAGGTCGACGAGGTGATCGACCTCGAATATCTTGGTGCCGATCTCTGCGATGTCGCTGAGAATAGGCGTGGTGTTTCCGCATATATGCAGGGAGGGTGTAGCTCCACGGGATTGGATCGTGGCGAGGATGTTTCGGATTCGGGGAAGGGCGATTTCCCGGAACATCTTGGGAGAGATCACTGATGTTGAACTCATCGGCTCCGCGATGACTATGATGTCGGCTCCTTCGGAGATCTTTGCTTCGGCGAATGCCGTCGAGGCTTGCGTGGATGTGTCGGCGAGTTCCTCGACCATGTCTCGATTTCTAACAAGATCTAGAAGGAAGGCGCCGGGTCCTCGCAGTACGCTGGAAAGAGTTAGGGGACCCGGAACATAGCCCAAGATCGGAGCTACGTCTTGGAGCTCGGATTTGACGAGTCTAGTGGCTTCGAGATAGATTGGCATCCGTCCATCTTTCCAAGGGTCGGGTATCTTGAGGTTTCCGACATCTTCTTTCTTTGAGACGATTGTTTGCGAGACAGTCGGAATGGAGTCTTCGCCATAGCGTAGTCTGCATCCCATGGCTTCTGCCATAAGATTGAAGGAGGATTCCCAGCCGACGTAGACGCCGTCGTATCCCACTTCCCTGTAGCTCTTGAGGAGGGCATCCTTCATCTTCATGGGATCTTTCATTGCTTCTGAGAACTTGATGCCTGCGATCCTTGATGCTGTGTACATGATTTGCGGTATGACAGGTACTCTGTCCGGGATCTTCAGACTGATGGCCTTGTAGACCCTCTCTTTGGGCGTGAGTTGATCCAGTTTGTGAGCCCTCATAGGAGGAGATTCTTCGACGTTGTATTTTCGCCTGTTGTTCAGATTCCGACTAGGAACGCCGCTCCGACCGTGAGGAATACTGCGCCTGCGAGCACTGACAGCATTCTTTTCGGCACGATCTTTGAGAGTTTGTGGCCGACGATGATTCCTATCGCGTTTACCGTTGCGAATGCGGCTATCGCACCGAGAAAGATAAGTAGGGGCGAGCCACGCTCCGCGCAGAGGATAATGGTTGAGATCTGTGTCTTGTCTCCGAGTTCTGCGAAGGCGACGGTTGTCAGTGCCAGCCAGACTATCTTGTAGTTCACTTATCTTTTCGCCTCTTCTTGAAGTGGTTGATGAGGATCCATGCACCTATGGCGATGAATGTGATTCCGCCTAGCTTCTGAATCAGGTTGACGGGAAGAACTGTTGAAACAAGGGTCCCGAAGACTGCTCCGACCGCGGTCACAGCGGACAGTCCGAGCAGAGTTCCGAGATAGATGTCCTTCGGCGCTTGGTATGTGATGGCCAATGCCATCGCTGATAGCTGTGTCTTGTCCCCGAGTTCCATGAGTAGGATCATGGTGAAGGTTGCTGCGAGCAGCTGTAGATCCGTGTCTACTCCTCCTTAGCGGTTGGACTGCGAGGTAGTTTGTCTCCGACATAAAAAGTCGTTGTATGGTGTGGGTCTCCGCCTCAAGGTATAAATATGAGAGATTCGATCACGGTTCCCTTCCTAGGTGAGTGATGATGAGGGATTCGGTGAACAAGGCAAAGGCGAACAATCCATGCTCAGGATGCCGCAGCACGGTCGGTTGGAGTTCTGAGTGGTGTCGGGGCTGCTACGTCAACAGAGGAAAGTGATTCTGCGCCGCTTGTGAGTCTTTATCTAAGCTTTCGCGCCATGTAGTAGTCAGGATTTCTCTATCCGCTGCTCAAGTTTCTTCGGGAGTCTCAGAGAGTCTCCCGTGGGTAAACCGTGAGCCTTGAAACAAGCTTTATAGCCTGCGTCGCGAAACCTACACCAGTGTTCGGTGAACGCCCGAGTACGACTTATTGTTAGCGTTTTGACTTCTCTGAGGTTGTATTGTTTGTCTGGACAAGAAAAACCGTGTTTCTCCCGTTGTGAGTTCTTTCGATGTGGACAGAGAAGCTTGGTTTTCCAGGGATCGAAGACTTGGTGCAGATGGGCAGAGGATGAATGTAGCGCTGCCGCTTGTAGCTACGCGATGTGCGTGAGAGGCAGGATCCTGCCGAACGGCCTTTGCGGGTTGACTGTAAGGAGAAGGACCGCTGAACTAGAGGGCCCTGAGGAGATGGCCGAGGAGATCAAACTGAAGGGCAAGATATCCAAACGCTTTGGAGGGGCCGATCTCCTATAGGAATCCACAGAAGACTCCCTGATGACTGCCCGTTCTTCGTGTCGAAGGACGATGGGTACGGATGCTACCGGCTTTGACTAGTGTCTGATCAGTATATCGACGAAGCTTGCCACTTTCGCATCCCGGCTCGTGGTAAGTAAGATAATTTTCTTCTCTGACTCACAGATGAGGATTCTTTCGTCCGCTCGGTTCAGCACGATGACCTGGGATCCGGTCAGTCCAAGGTGTGATACATCGATTTCGAGTAGTTTTTTCGAATGTTTCAGTGCCAGCTCCTGTGCTTGAATGCTGGGTTCATCTTCTCGGTGGATCTCTTGAAGGTTCTCGTCGAAGACTGAGAGTCCCTTGTATCCTTCGATGCCCCTGAGTTTCTCCATTAGTTGTTGGTCAGAGTTTGGCGGCTTCGGCGGTTCCATAGTCTTCTACCCGAAGTTTGGGCTGATCTGGACTTTGTCTCCCTCTTGAATCTCGAGCTCTTTGAGTAGCCTTACGGAGAGCATTGCGAGGCCTTCAGAGCGCGTTCGCGTGAACTTCAGCTCCTTCTCTACTATTTTGCCTTTGGTCGTCATGATTGTCACTTTCCTAGGCGCGGATCCTCCCGACTGTGGTAGTTGCAGCCATCTGTTCTTCCACGTTTCGTGAAGCTCAAGGTCGCCTTTCATGAGCCCTGTAAGGCGGGCTGCCTTGAACTCGTGCCACACAACTGCCTTGGCGACGGCCGGCGCGATTATGCCTTTTCCCTCGAGGATGTCTCGCGCCGCAAGGTTCAGGAGTGTTTCTAGGAGCAGCTCATTTGTATCTTTCTTTGCAAGTGTGACGAGATGGAGGTTTCCGAGATTGGATATTTGTAGTTGCTTGGTGCTGGCGTGGATAGCGATGGCTGTGAATGATTTGGCGAGATCTTGGAGGGTTTCTCCATTTCTTGAGATGATGTCTTGGATCGCGGCAGCTATGTCGTCGCTTGACTCTTTGGCTATGACTTGGTTGCCTGAGAGGAGTACGGAGGCCTCGACGCCTGACATGATTTTCGTGTAGGTCACAGGGTTTTCGTCTGGTTCCGTCAAGGGCGCTCCTTCCCGTCTTCAATGTCTTTCGTGGGAAGCTTGCGTTCTTCGTGTCTGGTTCGTGAGAGTAGGCTCTGGGGTCATCGTCTTGGTTTCTCGACTGTCTTCTTGATTTCGGCTATTCTCTGGTCCTGTTCGGTGAGTTTCGTTGAGAGGAGGTTGCATGTCTTGGCCAGTTCGTCTAGGGTCGTTCGGATGTTTGTGGTCTCCTCGATCATCATGAGGTAGAATCGTGTGACCGATCCTACGGCTGCGTAGTAGTCTCTCATGGTGCTTCTCACTAGGGCGGAGTCGGCGGATTGTTGTCTGTTCGCTTCGAATACGAGTCTCATGCCTGACTTCATTGATTCGTCCAGTCTCTTGAGGGCAGTTCTCAGGGCGTCGTCGAGGTTTGTCCAAGCCTCACTTATGGACCTGAGTTCGGATAGGGCTATTCCGTCCCTTCGAGTTGTGTCGCCAATCAGGCCTTGGATCTTCTGGTAGGTTCCCTGCTGTGCCCTTACGAAGGATTCGAATCTGTCCATGACGCTGATGAAGGAGTTGGTTGTGTCCAAGAGGGATATGAAGTGTGAATCCTGCTTTGAGATGACTTCTCCGAAGGACTCCCTGCATTTGTGAAGATCGTCGATCAGGGTTTTTAGCTCCTGTATCTGTACGTCGCCTTTCTTTATGGCTCGGTTGAACTTGACCTTGTTCTCGACCAGGACCGCGGCGCTATCTCTGACGGCGGGGCGTTCCTCCCCACTCTTCTTGACCCATTCCCCGAATCTTTCCTTAAATGCAGAGAGTTCTCCCACTGTCGGGCGCATGTTCTTCATGATGTCCTCTATTTGGGCGAAGAGATCTCTCACGAACGTAGTCGCATCCTGTGTTTCGCTTTCTTGCCTAGTCAGTACGGATGTGAAGAGCTCTCTGGAGTCTAGGTGTTTGGATACGACGGATCTTATGGATTGGAGCTCGTTTTCGAGGCTTGTTGAGAAGTCGTTTATCAATGACTCCAAGATTTTGAGGTTTTCAGATTTCGCGTCTACGGCTTCCTCGAATTTCTGTAGTACTCCTGCCGTGTCTATTGGGGCTAGGTTCAACACTTGAACGAGTCTCTCTCTCATTTGAAAAAGTGAGCTCGCTATCTCTCTTGTCTGAGATGTGCTGTCGACGTTTTTCTTAACGAGTCCTGCAGCTAGGGTCTTGAGCTGCTCGACGTCCGAATGTAGGGTGTTCCCATCTTCTATCAGTGAGTTCTTCAGTTCTAGGGTCTTCTCGATGGAGTTCTTTATCTTCTCTGTCTCTTCCAAGTAGCTCGTCATGCACTGTTCGACGGACGCCTTGGACTCCGCGACGAAGACATCGAGAGTCTTCGTTACCTCGCCCAGTTTTTCGTCTTTGAAGAGCTTGCTGATCTGCTCGCCGAGCTGGTCTGTCGCCTTGTCGTACTTGTCGAGGCTCTCATCGATTGTGGCTTTGAACTTGTGTTCGTCCACTTCTGGTCTCTTTAGCGCGTCGTCGAGGCTGTTCTTCAGGCTGTTCAGGTCTTCGCCTAGGGATTTTATGGTCTTGAGTATCGATTCCTTGATTTTCTTGAGTTCTTCGTAGTGTTGCTTCATGGAGTTGAAGGCTTCTACCAGTTGGTTGAAGCCTTTCTCTTCGATGTCTGCGAGCATGTTCGCGAGGTTGCCTGTCCTCTGTGCTGCTTCTTCTACCAAGCTTGTTCGGAGTCCGGCGAGCCCGGCGACTCCTGTCGCGAGTCTTTCGTAGATTCCTTCGTGTTTGGTGGAGAGCTTGGCGGAGAAGTCATCGAAGTCCTTGACTTGGGTCTCGGCTGCGTCGATCGCCTCGTTGAACTTTCTTTCAAGTGCGTTTATCTCGCCGATGATGGACTTGACCTCGGTGATGCTCATGTTTGACACCTGCGATCGTGAGGATGTGAATGAGAGTTATTCGAATGTACACATTATTTAACGCTTTATCGGTCTCTCGGTTTCGTGCATCTTTATATTAGGACGTTTACAATGATTGGCGAGAGTTTGTCTTAAGACAGTGGAATGTGCCTTCGATGGAGTCCGGTGCCGAACTGGAGAGAGAAGCTGGCGAGGTCGAGGAGTTCGTCGATAGCGGCATCGAGAAGCTGGATCAGCTTCTCGGAGGAGGCGTGCCAAAAGGAAACATCGTTCTGGTCTCAGGCACCAGCGGTGCAGGCAAAACTATTCTGAGCTGCCAGTTCCTCCAAAGAGGTTGCACACGAGGGGAGAGGGGTCTCTACGTCGCTATCGATGAGAAGCCCAGCTTGGTCAGGAGGAGGATGAAGGCGATCGGCATTGATCTCCACGAGCAGGAGCAGAATGGCTTCCTAGTTATGCTCGACGCCTATGCTGCGCGTGCGAAGGTACCAACCCAGGAGAAGGCTCACGTCCTCGGTCCTCTGGAGATTCCGTCCTTCGTCTCTGCGCTTCTGGACAATATTGAGTCCATCTCCGCTTCAAGGGTTGTCATTGACTCGATCACCTCCTTCGGATATCAGTTTCACGATGTCCGGTTTGTGAGGGAGGCGATCATGAGGATCTTTGCGGTTCTTAGGGAGGTCGGCTGCACCTCCTTTGTTACGTGTGAGGTTAGAGAAGGCTCTGACCTAGTTAGCCGGTGGGGGATCGAGGAGTATCTCGCGGACGGAGTGATCAGGCTTTCTCTGACGCCGACATCCAATGGGCTTGATCATACACGTATGATGCGCGTTGTGAAGATGAAGGGGACTAGGCACCCGTTATCGATGATACCCTTCAAGATAGGTAAGGACGGCATAGAGATCGAGTACTCGGGCATATAGCAGAGACGTTATCTGTTCTCCACGTTCAATTGAGGTTCGCCCGAGGATTCTTTGTGGAGGCTTTGGATAGGGTATGGCCGGACTGGATCAGGTTTCGGGAGAGTCTGGGAGAGTTGTTGTGGCGAAGCTCGCTCCCGGAGAGGACCTGCTACGCTCCATTGAGAGGATAGCGGTGGCTGAGAAGGTTTCCTCGGCTTCCGTGGAGGCTATCGGAACTCTCGACGAGGTGAAGATGGCTTTCTTTGGCAAGGAGGGGCATGAGCTTATCGAGTTCACTGGCCGCCTCGAGCTTGTCTCATGTCTCGGCAATGTCTGCGTCAAGGAGGACGGCGCGTCCATGGTTCATTTGCACGCGGTCGTCTCGGACGTGAATGGTCATTGCCTAGGAGGCCACGTGCTAGAGGGGTGCAAGATAGCCGCGACGGCAGAGGTTGTGATAAGAGAGATCAGGGGCATCAAGATGGAGAGGGTGGTTGAGAAGGAGACCGGACGACTTTCCCTGCGGCTGAGTGCTGAGTGATAGGTCCTATCTTGCCTTTATGCGCTTGACGACTGGCGATCTCGTCTTTCTGAGTACTCTGTAGCCGCAGTTGGGGCACTTTATCTCGGTGGTCAGGAGCAGCTGTTCGGCCGAGACCTTCGCATCACATTGAAGACATTGGTAGACGACCCCGGAGACAAGCTTCTCCTCCATAGTTCTTTCCTCGATCGCATTGGTAGCGCAGGTTGCCTTGAATTAAGGGTTTCGTCGAGGCAGTCGCGACCGATGCCGAGGAACGTCAACGGCTGGAAAATAAATCCCAGTACCTGACTATTCGTTATTTGTCTCCTACAAAGTGTGGGAGACGGCTGGATGGACGTGAAGTGACACCAGAGCTTGTGTCAGATGATCTTAGGGTGATTCTGACGCATGATGTGGATTGGTCTCCAGAAGGCCCTGGAATGGATCACATACTTGCGAGAAAGGACAGATTTGATGAGGCGGTTATTGCGAGGGTAGTCGACGAAGGATACAACCCGTATTTCAATATCCCTGACTTGATGGCGGTCGAAGATAGGTATGGCGTGAAGTCTACGTTCTTTTTCAGACCTGAGTACGAACACGACATTCTGGTGGACTCGTACAAAGATTCGATCAAAGCCCTAGTCTCGGGAGGATGGGAGATTGGACTGCATGTTAACAATGCAAGCAACGTTGACTCGATAAGAGCTGAGAGGGAAGCGCTTGAGAAGGTAGCCAAGATTCGGCTGGATGGCTGTAGAGTACATTACCTTGGAATCGATTTGAGTCGTCTCTCGATCCTCGAAAGTGCCGGCTTCATCTACGACTCTTCAATCACTTTCAGCAAAGACTCGATTGATAGTAGGAATATGGGTTATATCAGGGTAGGCGGATTGGTGGTTTTTCCGATTACGTTGATGGATGCCTACATGTTTACGTATATGCGGGTTGAGGAGGAGAGAATCGTTAAGCTTGTCAACAAGGCCGTCGAACTTTCTTGTGACAAGGGATTCATGACGATACTTTGGCATGACAACTCCTTGAAGATGAGAGGCGGGAGAATGTATCCCGCGATTCTTGAATTCCTCGCTTCACTGCATTACAATTTTGAGCGGCGGATGGGGGTGACTCTCGCCCAGGTGGATAGGAGAATTATTCATGGCCGAGAAGAAGACGATCCTTGCCGTTGGCGCGCATCCGGACGACGTGGAGTTCAAAGGTGCGGGCACGCTGTCGCTGCTGAAGAAGAAAGGGTATTCCATCGTGA
>Ga0209314_10000213_pt1 | contig 25570 bp, 31 predicted proteins | sample I19B2metaG_FD_184146 | JGI IMG/M metagenome (GOLD analysis project Ga0209314, IMG submission 184146) | Lake sediment bacterial and archeal communities from Gulf of Boni, Indonesia to study Microbial Dark Matter (Phase II) - ​I19B2 metaG... | ecosystem: Environmental > Aquatic > Freshwater >... | reverse complement strand
CCGACGCGATGCTAAGAATGAATCGCAGCCTTTGGCTCTGCCCCGACTGAATATCTCCTGCAGTCAATGAGACCTGCTGAGCAGATCTTTTCTCTCCCTCCTGATAGTACTCGAATGAGAATGGTTTGGCCAAATCGAGCTTCGCTATCACAGCCCGCGCCACATCATCTCCCACATTCGCAATCACAATCGACAGCGGAACGTTCACGTCCCCAGGCCGAGCGCTTATCGGCGATGTGGCAGAGTCACCCCAATAAACCGAGGAAACAACAACCTGCGCTCTACCAACAGAGAGAGGCAGCACAATCGATAGGTTCAATCCAAGACACAGTAGGAGTAGCGCTAAGCAGATGGTTGGCCTATTCATCGAGTTTCAGTACCTCTCCGTCCAAATCGCTTCCAGAATGAGTTTCCAACTGTTCATTTATGTCTTGTTCTTTCGACAACGTATCTGGACCTCGGCGTCCCTCAGGGGTAAGGGGATCAGCGGCAAGTCTGTCTTGGCGAGCCACCTGATCTGTCACGACTACATCAGACCGCACGAAGCTCTGGATGGAGGAACAACCGCCACTCTGCGGAATAAAGGTCACAGACAAAAACAAGTGGCTTACACTGATACGGAACGCAAGTCAAAACTGAGTTCAGATGCTGTTCGTCAACACCGCAGCTTTAACGATGGTAGTTTATGAGTGCAAAAAGGTAACAGGTAAACAGCATGGAGAAGAACTCACTGTGAGTGCGAGAGGTAAGCCAAAGGTCAACTACTACGAAAAGGCAAGAGCACAACTCAAGCTCAGTGCGAAAATACGAGGAAGCCACTTGGACTATGCTATAACCGTCGAAAGGACAGTTGATGGCATAATCTCAAAACTCCTGTGCCCTCTTCCAGTAACACAGAGGAGGACTCCAGAACAAACTCAACGATTCAATGTAACCTATTCGTTCCTCACCAAACGCGATCTCAGATCAAAGATCGACCTCTTAGATGAGTCCTTACGGCTATTGGAACCAGGGTTACCGGAGAGTACGCGCAAATGGATACATGATCAGCTCCATGAGATGCGAAAGTTCCGAAACGGAATCGCACATTCACGGCTGGATTTGACCGGAAAATGGCTGAAGAAAAGCTGCAACGACCGAATCAAGCTGATTTCCTACTCTGGAGGAAAGGCGAGTAGTCAGCAGATCACCATGAAAGAAGTGGAACGAAAAATCGGTGGCTTGTGGAGACTGTACCTAACTCTCTTCATCATTGAACCACTTGTTGGAAATGGGTACACGCCTAGTGCATGGAGAAACTGTTTACGCGCGGTAGCCCCCGCCCGTGTATCACGGGCTTCGCGCGCCAAAAGCCGTTAGAACATGGGCACCATTTTGCGAGGTAGCCGAATTATCATGAATGACAGAGGACTCTTGCGGGAAATTAGGCGAGTAGTGCTGGAAAACGTAGATAATGAACTCATCTCCCTGTACGTAATGGGTTCGTTTCTATCCAAGGAGATGATCGAGTCCAGCGATATCGATCTTGTCGGCGTAATGAAATCTAGCTTCAACTTCAGAAAGGAGGCACGCATTAACAAAGCATTAAACGAGACGGTTCGTTCCAGTCACAGGATCGATCTTGGCACAATGAGTTATGATGAGTTTTTCGGCGGAACTCAAAAGGGTAGCTTAACGAAACACATCGAGCTTCCTATATTTCTGAATTTCCTGAAAAGGGCTCAACTCATCTACGGGAAGAAAATCAATTTCGACAAGCTTCCAGTAAAACCTGCGTCACCTGAGGAGGAGCTGAAGTACCACGCCAAGGTATTCGATGAATACAAGGCTGACTTCAGAAAAACAGACAGAATCAGTCCTGACTTTTCCTTCAGGGATTTCATTAAGATCGTCTTGTATATTGCTAACCTTGAACTTCAGCGGACTAGGAAGCTGACGCCGAGAAGGAGTTATTCCGAGATCCTCAAAGCGTTCCGAAAAGACAAATCGCACATAGTACACTATTCAATGAAATTGCGGCGCAAGAAAACGATCAGCTATCAAGGAAGGCAGTCATGGCTGAACTTGGCAGAGCAGTACGTGGCACGAATGAACGTCGGGGTCAGGATGTAGTCGAATTGATGACTATCAGCTCAACAATGCTATCTGATGACTTTATCCACCAACATGAATCCGCCACCAACTACACAGAGCCTAATTGCACTAGTTTTATATGCGTGAACCCTCATTGTGCCTTGCGTAGAACAGTGATGTGCCGTGAGCAAATGGACCAAATTTGTTCTTCCCGCGCTGGCATTGTTGCTAGTCGTGGCGGGGGCAAAGGTTGTCTTATCCCGTCGCTAGACGTGCTCTAGGACTTGACCTTTCCCCGAACTCCCCTGTTTTACGCTAGTCGCTTGGTAGGGGCAAGCAACTGTTCGAATTCATGAAGCTTAGTCCTATCATAGTTCTATTTTGTCTCCGATGCCCATCCTTGTTGCCTTGACATATGCGAGTCTTGCCACTGCGGCATCCTGTATTCCCAGCCCGACTGACTTGAAGACCGTAATCTCCAGGTCGTTCTCTCTCGCCTTCTTCCTGCCGGCGATAATCTCTCCGAGCTCGGCGTGGATTTGATTCCGCTGGAAAATACCCGCCCTCATCGGGATTAGGAGGTCGCCTGCTTCCGCAAGGGCCGCATCTAATGAGTCTACCACGATCTTCGCTCTGAGAATTGTTGAGTCATCCAGCTCCCTTGCGTCTGGCGTGAATGACCCTATAGCATTTATATGCGTTCCTTCACTGAGCGAGGCTCCCTTGAAGACCGGAACCTTCGATGTTGAGGCCGTTATTATGATCTCGCTTTCTGCCGCTACTCTCTCACGATCATCCTCTGCGCGCACTTCTGTTCTCAATCTCTGACTCATTTGCTCCGAGAAGCGCGCGGCTTTTTCTGGGACAATATCATGAACCAGCACTGACTCTACGTTTCTCACCACCATAACCGCCTCCAGCTGGGTCTGAGCTTGAGTTCCAGCCCCAAATATCCCGACAGTAGTCGCATCTGTTTTAGCTAGGTATTCCGTGGCGACTCCGCTGACCGCGCCGGTTCTTACCGCCGTGATGTAGGATCCTTCGAGCACGGCTTCTGTTCTTCCCGTTTCAGGATCATTCAGGACGATTACAGCCATGATGGTAGGAAGTTTGTGTCTTGCAGGATTGTTCTCATAGGATGTGACTATTTTTGTTGTCAGAGCTCCTGCCTTGCTCAGGTAGGCAGGCATGGCTCCCATCCAGCCCTCTTTATCAAGGATTGATAGCGAAGCTCGCGTCGGCATTTGAGCAGTCTTCAAGGCAAGTTCTCTGAACGCTTCTTCAACAGTAGCTATGCTCTCTTTCATCGTTAGAACCGATTCAATATGCTTCTTGGAGAGAATCAGGGCCATTTCGCTTCACTCATCATTGTGGTCTTCACCGATAACAGGTTTGTCATTAAGGAATATAGGTTCGGTCAAACTCTATCGCGTGCAAGGCTTGCCTTTACCGGAGCTGGACTTTGGATTTGGTGTACTCTGTTGGGTCTTGACCTGAGCGAATACGGTGTATTGAGGAAAGAGGTTCTGCTCGTCATACTTGTCAACTCGATATTTGGATTTGCGGTCGGATTTGGAGCTCCATCCGTCACTCCACTGATAGTCTTCGTGAACGTGGCGATGGCTTTTGTTGGAAATGTGCGGGCAATTGTTCAGGTTCTGGCTACGCTGATTCGACCGCTTCTGGGTCCCTTGGCTGATCGCCATGGCCCGAAGCCATTCTATCTTCTAGGAGGGATGACTACTGTTGTAGGATACATGGCGTATGCGCTGACTGAATCTTGGGGCCTGCTGGCTGTTGGACTGTTGTTTGCAAACCTAGACATGTACATCAGAGCTTTCTCTTCCACTGTAGCAGTCGGTAAGGGTTCCATGGCCGGCACGAGAGGAAAAGCATTCAGTCTGGATCTTGGCGTTACACAATTCGCCTCAACTGTTTCGCCACTAATCGGAGGATACGTAGCGGACAAATTTCAGCTCTCCTTCAGAGAAGTATTCACCCTCGTGGTTGGATTGATGATTGTGGGGCTAGTATTGATGGTGTTGAAGTATCCTTCACATACGAAATCCGAACCGACGGCGAGCTCTTCGCTCGGAAGCTATGTCAAGCAGGCATTCGCAACCGATCGCCGTCTGCGCACCTTCGCCTACTTGTCAGCCTTAGACTGGAGCCTATGGGGGCTCTCCTTCCCATTCTACCACATCTTCATCTACAAACAGTTTGGCGCAACCACCGAGCAGCTTGGCATAGTCGTGGCGATCGGCAGCGCCTCCCCAGCTCTGGCCTCATTTCTCCTAGGTCCAGTGTTGGACAGGGCGAGGCCCACACGGTTTCTAGCGATCAGCGAGTTTATGGCGCTTGGAGCATTTCCTCCAATTCTTTTCGGCGCGAGGATTGAGATGGCGTACGTCTCAGCGGTCTTCTGGGGGCTCGGATATGGCCTATGGATGCCAGCGATGAACTCGTACGTGTTGGATACGGTAGGAAAAGACAGTTTTGCCCGTGCGAGCGGGAACGTGTCTCTGCTCGCTAGCCTGCTTTCGATCCCCTCGCCTGCAATAGCTGGCTGGCTGTATGACAACGTATCGCCAAAGGCCCCATTTGTGATCACTATGATCGGAGCGCTGTCCACTGGCGTGCTAATACTGCTTCTAATGAGCGAACCTAAGTCACAAAACCACACATTTGCGCCCTCACTTGCGACATCTCGCTCCCATGTTGATGATCCAGGAGTGGTGGCGCGCACTTACCGCTAGGTGATTGTCTTCCAGAGGCTTATTTGTTTCGCGTTGCCCGGCTGTGTAGCGGATCGATTGCTCTCTTGAGGGATGCGAGAGTGCCCGAGGATCTTAAGGTGAGGAAGGCGCATCGTGAGCCTTCGATGTTAGTCGTCAAAGCTAGAGCTGCTCTGACTCTTTCGAGCCATGCCGCTGAGCATCGAAGAACGCCTATCCTATCTGTGGAGTTGTATCTTGTTAGACGGGTATGTGCTTGCAGAGCTCCAATCTCTCCAAAGAACCGTCTCACAGACTGGTCTATTTGATCGGAGAGTATCTCGAATGAGAGGGGAGCATCGGAAACAACTCTAAACGCCAAGTATCTCCTCGATGGTCTTCTCATGGATTCGTCTTCACCACACGTACACCTTCAGCAACAAATCCTGGTCTTCTTCTCTCCAGGGCGTGGCGAACCAGGGAAAGGGGAATGTGAGTGATGGAATCCATCGTTTTCGCATACTCTGGATGAAGCGTTGAGAGAATCGCCGCCATGTCCCTCGGCGTTCTCATTTCTGTCGCATTAGTGGCACCGCTTGATAGGAGGATTGGCATCCGTCTTCTTTGTGATTCTCCAATCAGATTGAGAGTTCTATTCAAGGACGCTCTGGCTAGCGAGTCATCAACTAGCAGGTCACTGACACTTAGCTCGACCACACGGTTCGATCGTCTCGGCATAAGCCAGCGCAGTCTTGATTCAAGGCCAGTAAGTGAGAAGAACACCAAATCTATTCTCCGATCCCTGAAGGCGACGGAGCTGATGTTGCTGTTGGAGCATTCAACTGCAACTATGTCAAATGCTCCTCTTGCTTCTCTTAGCGATCTGAGAAGCTCTTTCCTGTTCCTAGGTTTCAGATCTACCCTTGAAACCGCATCAAGGCCTTGATTACCGAAAGTCCTCATCAGGCCCAGCCTAGCTTCCCTCGAGGTTTCAAGGCCAAAGGTGACTCCTACAAGGCTGAATCCTATTTCTGCCGCCAAGCAGGCCATCTGTTCCGCATTCTTCAAATCACCTGAAGACGGCTTCAGGTGAAGGTCCGCGAATTTTCTCAACTTATCAGGCCTATTTCCTTGAAGATCGTGCGTATCACGTCAGGCTTGTGTCGACTCGCATAGAATCTGATCTTGATCCTTATGGCATCTTCCTGTCTCAGATGGAGTTCTCTGAGGTATGCTGCTTGCTTATCAAATCTAAGGTATAAATTACCGTCCTGATCAACATACTGGCTCAAATGATCCGTAAGGTTCGCTCGGTCTAGCGAGGAAATTCTTGACGCGATATGCCTAATCAGGTTCTCAACGTCACTGTTTTCGGTGAAGGTAGTTCTTACGGTGGTTATTGGATTGCCATGGTGGCCAGTGGTGGCTTCTTGGATGAAGACGGCTTTGGCGCCTAGATCAGAGGGCATCAGGTTTCTGATCGCGACGCAGACTTTCTCAACGTCCTCAGTGGCATTCGCGATCGCACTGATCTCCGCCCCTCGGGTCTTCACAATGCTGCTCATCGATGTGCCTCGATCGTGAGTGTTCGCTGAGTTCGATGCTGATTCCATTGTGACCCAGCAATGCTTAACAGTTTCGGAACTCAACAGACTGCTCGATGACTTTGGGCCTCGATGAATCTGGGTATAAGATGGTCATTGCGGTAAGGGCCGACCTCGAAATGGGAAGAGGTAAGATCGCGGTTCAGGTCGCACATGCAGCGGTGGCAGCGCTGGAAGAAGCTAGGAAACGGCGTCGTGAATGGGCTGAGGCCTGGCTGGAGGGTGGACAACGCAAGATAGCCGTCAAGGTGAAGTCAGAGGAGGAGCTTGTGATGCTGGAGAAGGTGGCCGAGGATCTGAGGATTCCCTCTGCAATGATTAGAGACAGAGGCTTGACACAGTTGCCTCCCGACACGGCTACCTGTATCGGGATTGGCCCGGCACCGTTTGATCTGATTGACAAAATAACGCGAGACTTGAAATTGCTTTAGGCTTTCTTGGCGTCTTGATCCTTCCTGTCTTTCAGCCATATTTGGAGTATCCTTAGGTTCTCATCAAGCTTCGTGTGACGTCTCGGATCCATCCTCAATTTCAATCTTCTAGCTTCTAGATGGGAGATCCCTGCTTCTTTGAGTTCAGCATCGGAGAATCCTCGCCCCTGGCGAGTTCTGTGCATGGCTTTCCTGTGCCTTATCACAATGGATCTAGGGGGCCTGCTCATGGTTCGTCTCCTATCCTTCAACCTACCCTATGAGGTATCCAACGCGTTTTCAGGGTCTTACACGGTGCCTCTTATAGCAGGGTGATGGGGATCAACGAGGATTGTTTCGAACCAAGTGTTTCTTCCATCGGCCCACACCCAATACGAGTTCATAGCCCTAAGGTTCGGAAACCTTCTGGCAACTCGATCCTGAGCGATCTCCTTCAAGCTCTTGGCGCGAGTATACTTGGTCACACCTGTGGCTCTTTGTCTACGTCCAGAGACCGGACGAGATTTTCGGGCGCCCCCTCTCCTGATTCTGACTCTCACAACCACAAAGCCTTGCTTTGCTCTGTATCCAAAGCTTCTTGCTCGATCAAGTCGGGTCGGCTTGTCAATTCTCCGGATCACTGGATCTCTTCTCCACTTGATTACTTCTTGTCGCATGACCTCTTTCACGAAGGATCCGGATGGTTTTCTCCATGCTTGGGAGATATGCTTGTATGCACACATTTCTCTTCAGAGACCTCAATCATCTGCATCGAATCGAACTGCTGAGACTGCTAACCTCCAAAGTCACCATTGATAAATCTTGCGTGAAGGTTGAGCCGTACTGTGCATTGCTATCAGCTCCTCTTGAGGTAGTAGAAGGCTTCAGTTGCAGCCATCGCTCCCTGACCCACCGCAGTCGAGATCTGCTTAACGGAATGAGATGTTATGTCCCCTGCAGCAAACACGCCCTTCAGATTCGTTCTCTGGCGGCTGTCCACAAGGACATATCCTTCCTCGTCAAGCTTGACTCCAATATCACGCGCCAACTTGTTGTTTGGAATTTCGCCAACTTCCACAAACAAGCCATCCACCTGCAACTCAAAGGTATCGTTGTTTTCCTTGTTTCTCAGCAGTATGGAGCTCAACTTTCGATCGCCTTTGAGTTCTAGAATTTCGGTATTCATTATGAATTGCACGTTGCTGTCTTTGACCGGCCTGATCATAGCTTCTTCAGCTCGAAATTCATTTCTTCTGTGGATCAGGTATACCTGATCTGCTATGCTTGACAGGTAAAGTGCTGAACTTGCTGCTGAGTTGCCTCCCCCCGCAACAGCAACCTTCTTGCCTTTGAAGAATGCTCCATCACACAGAGCGCAGTAGCTGACGCCTCGTCCTCTTAGCTGATCTTCTCCTTTGACTCCGAGCGGTCTGCGATGGGTACCGGTCGCAAAGATCAATGCTCCGCAGGAGTAGTCTGCACGGTCTGTCTTCAGTCTGAAAATCTGCTCGCTGACTTGCACTGATTCTGCCACCTCTATTTCATGGACCTCTGCTCCTGCTTTCTTGGTTTGCTCATTCATCTTGGCGGCGAGATCCATGCCGGATATGCCCTCTGAGAAGCCCGGATAGTTCTCTACGAGAGGTATCTCAGAGAGATAGCCCCCGGGTGTCTTCTCTTCTATGATGAGCGTTCGCAGTCCGCTCCTAGCGCCATAGAGGGCCGAGGTTAGTCCTGCCGGTCCCGCTCCCACAATGATGAGATTCCACTCATTCACGTTCATGCGACCCTACGCTGAGACCCTGCAGCTGATCCTTTAAGGATTTATTGTGGAGAATCCTGTTGCTAAAACATCAAATTATATGTCCAAGCGCGCACTGAAGAATGTAGGAGAATCGCGATTGGGAAATCTGATCGGAGTCGTTGGGAAACCAAACGTCGGAAAATCCACATTCTTCTCAGCAGCCACTCTAGTTTCGGTTCCCATAGCGAACTATCCCTTCACAACCATCAAGCCAAACCGAGGAATGGGCTACGTCAGAACTCCGTGCGTCTGCACAGAATTCGGCGTGAAGGACGAGCCTGTGAACTCAGCCTGCTTCAACGGAATCAGACTGGTGCCGGTTGAGATCATAGACTGCGCGGGACTGGTTCCAGGCGCTTGGCAAGGGAAAGGGTTGGGAAACCAGTTCCTTGATGATATTCGAAGAGCTGACGTGCTAATCCAAATCGTGGATGCCGCTGGAGCAACAGACCCCGAAGGGAAACAGTGCGAACCGGGAACCTATGATCCACTTGACGACGTCAGATTCCTGGAGAAGGAGCTCGACATGTGGCTGTTCCAGATTGTGCGAAAGGATTGGGATAAGATTGCCAAAAGCGTCGAGGGAACGAAGGAAGATCTAGCGATAGGCCTTGAAGGTCGGCTTACAGGGCTGGCAATAGAGAGAACTCATATTTCCCGAGCTCTCCAGGCAGCCGCCCTAGATGACGAGAATCCAACCGTCTGGAGCGATGCTGATCTTGTTCGATTGATGACAGCAATCCGAAAGGAGTCAAAGCCAATGTTGATCGCGGCCAACAAGATCGACCTACCCTACGCTGAAGAGAACATCGAAAGGCTGAGGGATTCGGGGTACCCGGTTGTTCCGTGCTGCGCGGAGGCGGAACTGGCGCTAAGAAGAGCCGCAGAGAAGGGTCTAACAGACTACAAGCCCGGAGATGTAAGCTTCAACATACTGGACCAATCCTCGCTCAAACCTCAGCAGCTTTCCGCCCTGACCACGATCAAAGAGAAGATCTTGATTAAGTGGGGATCAACCGGAGTCCAAGAGAGCATCAACTTCGCATACTTCAAGCTTCTCGGAATGATCACTGTGTATCCGGTGGAGGATGCAGAGAAGCTGGCTGACCACAAAGGAAGAATTCTTCCAGACGCCTATCTCGTTCGCTATCGTACGACCGCCAAACAATTGGCTTACATGATACATTCCGACTTGGGGGAGGGCTTCATCTTCGGAGTCGAGGCGCGGTCGAAGATGAGGGTTGGAGAAGATTACGTGCTCAAGGATCGAGACGTCATCTCAATTGCCAGCGGAAAGAAGAGAGGCTGAGCCGGCATAAGATCAAACGGCCGAGATCACAGAAGCATGTTGATCGAACGAGATGCGATAATCCCGTCTATTCAGAGATCCCTCTAAGCCTTTATCACAGAATCCGACCGTTCCGCGGAACGTCTCTGGCAACAGTCTGGGATGGGCCAATCCATGAATCTGAACCGATCTTGACGCCGGGCATGATACTCACATTGATTCCGGTCTGAACATCATCCCCTATGACCGCGCCCAACTTTCTTCTCCCGGTGTCCACCAATCTTTCAGAGATCATCATTCTGACAGGTTTGTCATCGAACCGAAGATTGGCAATCATGGTCCCAGCGCCAAAATTGCATCTTTCCCCGATTATGCTGTCCCCCACATATGACAGGTGAGGTATCTTGGTATCATCCATCACAATACTGTTCTTTATTTCACATCCGTTTCCAACCCTAACGTTTCTGCCTATGCTTGTGTGTGACCGGATGTAACAGTTCGGCCCAATCTCTGCGCCTTCAGCAATACAGACTGGGCCTTCTATGTATGAGCCGGATCTTATGCGCGCATGTTCCTTTACCACTATGGATCCAGCCAAATGTGTACCGTCTTCAATCTCCCCTCTGAGATTCGGCTTCATGTCTTTGAGGGCGATCTCATTTGCCTCGAGCAGATCCCAGGGCCTTCCAATGTCCTTCCATGACCCTGGAGCAAGCTCTACAGCTCTGACTCTCGTGCCACTATGAATCAGCAGCCCAACGGAATCCGTGATCTCATATTCTCCCCTCTTGGATTCAGGCGTACTCTCTATCGCGGTGAAGATCTTTGGAGGGAAGGCAAAGATCCCTGCGTTAGCCATGTTTCCATAGCCATCTTCAGGTGACGGCTTCTCGACGAGCGATCTCACGTATTCTCCTTCAAGTTTCGCAATACCATAAAACTGCGGGTCGGACACGGAAGAGACCGCCATTGAAACTCCAAGAGTGTCTTTTCTGAAGCTGTCCAGAACCCTCTTGACGGCGTCTCCAAGCACGAATATGTCTCCGTAGAGCGCCAAGAATGGTTCGTTTTGCACGAAATCCTTGGCCATCCCTACTGCATTGGCTGTGCCCAAAACCTCGGGTTGTACCACATAACCTAGACTGGCGCCGAGACCTTTTCCGTTGCCAAAATGTCTCTGGATCGAGTCTGTCTTTGCGCCGACCACGAGAAGTATCTCGGTTACGCCTGAAGAGACCAGGTTTTGAATCAGGTGCTCAAGGATTGGTTTGCATGCAACCTGAATGAGGTTCTTCGGTCTCTTCTCTGTGAGAGGTCTGAGTCGGACGCCTTCCCCAGCAGCCAGCACAACTGCTTTCAAGCCTGATACTCTCTTATCCTGTCGATGCATAGATCGTGGGCTGTCTTGAAAAGTTGTTCCACCAGCTGTTCTGATCGCGCCTCAGCTGTCAGCCTTATGGCAGGCTCAGTACCGCTCGGCCTCACTAATAGCCACCCGGAAGGAACTTGAATCCGGACTCCATCCAGTTCTGTGATCTTCGGTTTACCTCCAAGAGCTTTCGGCAGGTCAGAAGCCAAATCTCGCATTACCTTAGCTTTCAGGTTGTTGCTGCAGGAGATCTTGCCTCTCTTGACGGGGTATGTTGGCACCTTGGAGAAGAACTCGTGTATGCTGGCCTTTGTCTGTTCCACTGCTTTCATCGTGAGAACAGCTGACAGAATCCCGTCGGGGCAGAGATGATAGTTAGGGTGGATCCAGGCGCCGGATGGTTCGCCTCCAAACAGCGCCTTCGTGCGAATGATTGCTTCAGCCACATTTGCATCTCCAACCTTCGTCCAAACAACCTTCCCTCCACGCATCTCGATTGCCTCCTGAACTGACAGTGAAGAATCAATAGGGATAGCTACAGTTCCTCCCTTCCGTTCTGCCACGAGGCGCGATGAGAAAGCCGCCAGTGCCACATCTCCCGGTATGTATCTGCCTGACTCATCGACGAAGCTGACTCTGTCTGCGTCTCCATCAAAGGCAATACCGATGTCGCACGCCATTCTGCGTACAGTGGCCGACAGGGTTCCTAGGGATTCATGTGTCGGCTCTGAGTCTCGCCCCGGAAAGAATCCATCGGGTTGTGCATTGAGAGTAACCACGCGACATCGAAGAGATCTGAAAATGTCAGAGGCGATTTGGTGAGATGCCCCCGATCCAAAATCAACCGCCACATCCCACCTCCTCTCAAGACCTGTTCCGGACGTGATCATATTCCTGTAAGCGAGGTTATGATCAACCGAGGAGACATTCTTCAACTGCTTCCAGTCTACTCTGGCACATCTACCTTCTTGGTACGTATTCTCAATTTGTGTTTGAAGGACGGTATCGTACGCTTTTCCTTCTCGATCAAAGAGCTTCAGGCCGTTGAATTCAGGAGGATTATGGCTGGCCGTAACCATAACACCTGACACTGCTTTCAGAGACTTTGTCAGATATGCAAGCGCGGGAGTGGGCAGGACCCCCAGATCCACGACACCCAATCCTCCAGAGAGAGCACCGGCTGCTACTGCGGAAGATAACATCTGTCCAGACGTTCGCGTATCTCTGCCAAGCGTCAACAATCCGGTTCTGAAAACGTCGGCAAGAGCCGCTCCAATCCTCAGGGCAAGGATGGGCGTGACTTCGGTGTTAACGACGCCCCTAATCCCTGAGGTGCCGAACATGCTTTTCTTCGGCTCTTCCATAACACAGTATGACGCCGTTGGGATATTTCACACTTCGGCAGGAATGCAGTTCTTTCTAGACAGAGCTTAAGAGCGGTTAGCTCTTCTTGACTTGCCGAACGATCTCTTCGAGTTCCGGAGAAAGGTTCAGCAATCTGGATTTTCTGACTCCGACATGTCTTAGTGGAGCTATCTTCTTGGCCTCATTGTAGATATCTGATCCAATCTTGCCTAGAACCATTTCCTGTGACAGTTGATCATAGGTAAGGCTACTCGCCTTCTCCGTCATGACCCTTCGCATGACCGCTCTGATAGCATGCTCCTGTGCAGCGTTCACTCTGCCTCGCGCGAATGCAACTACAGAGATTCTCGTGACGAAGTTGTCTTTTGTCGTAACTCGATCAATGCAGTCTATTCTTGAACTTCCCCTTCTCACCAAGCTTCTGAGGTAGTCGGTTGAATACTCGTGACCCTTCAGTGTCGTTTCCGCCCTGTTACCTTTCACGCCTGTTGCCAAGAAGTAGAGTTTTGTGGACTGGTGAGCAAAGTCTCCTGTGATATCATATAAGGTGCTCTCAACAACCCTGCCAGTGACCTTGGAGGGATCTTCGCAAGGTATCTCAGCGATGTTCTGTTCACCGAAGTAAGATGGAGTGTATATTGCATACCAATCCTTGGAACGCCATTTGTCTCTGACCTTCCTCGGCGCTTTCGACAAACCATTTCCTCCGTTGAAGACCGTTCCTACCCAGACTGGCGCTAATTAATGTTTTCTCGACATTGCACAGGGACTTGGCAGGTGTTGGGCATTCGGTCTGGTTCGGTTTCTTCGCGGGCCCAGAATTCAATGCGCGCGGGCTTCGGCAGGAGCGAATGGGCTCTCAGGTGGATGTGTGGGATACTGACTTGAGTGATTGCTCAGCTGCCTGAGCGCACTTGAGCAAATCGTCGATGGTCATCATGAGAGTCTGTATTCTTCCAGAGAACTCTATTTGCGTCACAACTTTCGATCCTTTGGATGTTGTGGATATTCTCATTCCGGGTGGGACTTTTTGATTGTCGGGGTTTAATGCGCTTGCCATGGCCTCTGCCTCATCACGGCTGTCCGCTTGGAAGACTATTTTCGCTTTCAAGCTTTCGCCTTCATTGCTTGCATGATCTCGGAGTCAAGTTTCTTGAAGAACTCTTTCGCGGAGTCTGTTGGGATGTTTGCGCCTGCGGCGATATCATGGCCTCCTCCTGATCCTTTGTATTTTGTAGTCAGTTCCTGGAGCAGCTTTCCGAGATTCACGCCTGCTGCGACGAGTTGCTCAGTTCCTCTTGCTGAGAGCTTCAATTCCCCAGCGCGTGTCGTGGCCAGGATCAGGACTGCTTTCATGGGATTAAACATGCTTGAGGAGACCAGGATGGTTGAGATAGTGCCAGTCATGTTTTCATCAATTGTTCCCTCTCCATGGATTAAGTAGATTGAGTCCAATTCTTCGACGCGTTCAGGTGTCTCCGCAATCCACGTCATATACTGGGCAACCGTTTTGCGATACTCGGCCAAGACCTCTTGTGCTTCGTCCAAGGCGCCGTCCCTTTCTCCCAGGCAGATACTTAACGCAAGTCCTTGGCGATTCATCCTTCCGCATGCATTGAGAAGAGAGGAGAATTCTCGGGCATCTCTCGTCGGTACTCCTCTGTCTTCCTTGGGCAGGGTGTAGGCTGTGCCTATGAGGTTGAGCGCGACCTTTCCGGCGCTTCCTTTGGATGCGACAGCTTTGATTATTGCTGACAGCAGGTTCTGTTTCTCATCTTCCCGCAGGTCTGCCAGGGTCCTCCATCGTTCCTCTTGCTTCACTGGGATGCCTGCCGAGGTCACAAGGGCGAGGCATTGATCTTCTTGGCTGCTCAATCCTGGGAGAAACGGGTTGGAGGTGTAGGCCAGAGCCCTATGGATTGGACGGGTTTCTCTGCCGTAGAGTGCCAGATCTCTGTCCAGTCTAAGGCATCCAGCCTTCGTCCCGTCATCGACTATCATTGAGTTGAGGCCGTGGAGTGTTCTCTTCTCTCCTCGATCCTGCATGTCGCCCAAAGCGCCCACAACGGCCAGCGCAGAGAGATCCGTGTTGCTTTGATCTATCGCTCGAGCGGTCAGATACGCAACCCCGGCCGCGCTGATTTCTGAGGCTCCATCAAAACCAAATATGTGGGGGTTTACGTGAACGATCTTTGCTTCTGATGCTCCAACCGGCTGATGGTGATCGAGAACAACTGCCTTGCGATGTATTCTTTGATCAAGTAAATCGAGCATGCCGCTTCCGAAGTCAGCAAAGATCGTAAGATCTGATGTGTCGATTGGCGCTTGATTCAGTGTATCTTCATCCAATCCGTCAACCGCGCGAATATGCATCATAGATTGTAGTCTATGCAGAGCAGCGCCAATGGTCCCTGCCGCGGCCAGCCCGTCCGCATCAAAATGGGACAGGACTAGGATCTGCGACCCTTTCTTTGCTTCTTCTGTGATAAGCATAGCAGCCTCTGAAACGCGTGCCATTAGAGAGCTTAGGTCGCGATCGTTCCCATTGGGCAACTGTCGGAGCCGTCCCCCCTCTTTTCAGCCTGTATTGGGGGTGTCTTGGTTAGCGCCAGAGAAGCATCATTAGCATTAGGAGGAGGATTATCCAGAAGAAGGTGGAGCCCGGTCCTCTGCCCTCCCCTCGCTTGCAAAGATCGCTACAGTATCTCTTGCCCAGCGTTATCGCCTTCCCACACCTATCACAGTGTGAATGAGCGGCAACCCCTTCCACTACCTCTCCCAAGTCTGTTGGCGCTTTCTTGCCTGAGCCAAGTATTCTGTTCAACCATTCTGACAAAGCTTGCACATTCCTAGTTGTGGCCCTCTATGTGTCACCGATCTCCTTTATCTTGTTGCTGTTTCTGAGTCTCGGACTGTGTCGAGAATAATATAAGCGAATATCGCCGTTGCTCAACGGGCTTTCCGTTCTTGGTTGATTTCGCATGCGTCCAATCAGCATTGACTCTGCGGCCATTGACGATCTCACGAGTTAGCTCCCTGTTTCGATCAGTACGGCAATGTACTTGTTGCTGTCTAGAACCTACAAGGGCTTTCACCGTTCATAACTCGGGATCGGTCAGCTGCAGGTGAGGCACCTATTGGAGAAGAATGATGAAATTCAATTGAAGGGGCAGCTAGCTGACAACATTGTAGAGGGAATTGACACGGCACTGGCTTTTCTCAACACCTATCATCCTGATCTCGAGCAGTGCTTGAAGATGGCACTTGAGTCTCTAGCCGCTGAGCAAGCCAGGCTTCTACAGACGGCAAAGGCACGCGGCCTCACTGACCGCGATATAGAGGAAATTGAGCACAGGGCACTCGAGGAAATTCTTGAGGCACATGATGTGCCAAAGAATGACGAGGAAGGGTGGACGGATCTCAGAGAAGCAATCAGACAATTCGTCACATCAAATACGTACACCTACTTCTGCCAGAACATATCTCCGTACAAGTGCGAACCAGAACATTCGTGAACCTGATGTTTGTTTCTTGCACCATGCCCTCTTGGTAAAGCCTTTCTCCAACCGCTGAGCTGGGCGAATTCTCTGTCCTGAATTCACACTTCCCGGATGCGGTGGCTGATGACGGGACTGTATGTCTTCTTGACGAGTGAACACGGTCAAAACTGCCAGTATACGCGCCTTCTCTGTCATAGATTAGTTTCAGTTTTTCAGGCGTTCTGTGAGCTGGGGGTCGGCACTGTCATGAGATGGGGGCGCAACTAGCTACGGCAAAAATACCTGCCTAAGCGCAATCGGTTGGGGATAGAAAAGTATGGCTAGATGACGCTTGCGGCCATCAGCTTGTATTCCCATTCAGGAGGAAGAACGCCCTCTTCCTTGTAGTATTTCACAAGACGGTATATTTTGGACTCGATAAGGGTCAACGAGCGTTTTCCTATCTTGTCCGCCTTGTTCTTCTCTAGGTGCCTCCTGAGGCTGTCTCCCTTTCTCATAAGGACCTCCAAGTCCTCAGGAATCTTCGGGGCGACATTCGAGGAGACCAACATGTCATGTATTGTCTTTCCTGTTATCGGCTTCGCTAGTGGAATCGCATACTTATCTCTGAGTATCGCTCCTATTGCGCTTGCGTTGTTGCCTTCCCTTGCGAGCTTGACGATCAAGGCTTCAACTTCTTCCGCGTTGTACTTGCACCAGGATGGAGGTTTTCTGCTCAGGGGCCTAGTCGAGCCTGATCTTCCTCGTTTCCCTGAATATAGTCGAGCCATGACGAACATGTCCTGCCTTGGTCATCGGATTTTGACGTGCTAACAGCAGATCTCTGTATTTAAGTCTTGGAGGCGGATAACCATTCGGCCAGATTTCTGAAGGCTTTGGCTCTGTGTGAATGTTCACCTTTTTCCGCCCTAGACATTTCTGCAAACGTCCTTGTGTCGGCTCCGGAAGGTATGAAGATGGGGTCAAATCCGAAGCCTCCTGTGCCTCGAGCCTCCATTGCTATGGTTCCTTGGGACACTCCTGAGAAGCAAACCGGTTCACTATTCGACTCACAGTAGGCCACATAGGACACGAATCTTGCGTCTCTGTTCGATTTTCCTTCAAGAAGCCTCAATATGCCGCCGCAACCAAGGGTCCTGAACACAAAAGAAGAGTATGGGCCCGGGAATCCTTTCAAGGCATCGATGAAAAGGCCGGCATCCTCTGAAATAGCAGGGATCTTTGTGCTCGGGGACAGGTTGATCGCTGATTGCCTGACGATTTCTTCAATGCTGTCGGATTGAATTTCAATACCTCTTCTTCCTAGGAAGATAAGTTGGATCCCGTACTCCTTCAGTATCGATTCTGCTTCAAGGAATTTGTCCTTGTTCGTGGTAGCGAAATAGATTCTACACCTGTCTTTCCGCAAAGTATCTTCCCCTTCTCTCTATTTCCTTCGCTCTGGATAGCGTCTGCCGAGCATCTCGTGATCCAACCGCCTCCTCATAGCCCGCAAGTATCGATCTGAAGCAGGGCTCAGCATATGCATAATGCGTGCTATCTAGCGCACGTCTTACCAGATGTATGTCAACCCCTTTGTCCTCTATCTGGTTTGATTGGAAGCTTAGTCCAAAATCGATGAACGACACCTGTCCTTCGTCGGTGAGAATCATGTTCGATGTGGTCAGGTCCCCATGGATTATTCGATTCCTGTGTAGCCTCCCAATTGAATTCCCGACAAAGCGGCAAATAGATCTTCTTCTGTTGGCTGAGGCTCTGGCCAGCTCCTCTTTGAGTCTTGGCCCGTGGAGGTATTCCATTAGGATCTTGCATCCCGGCTCATCGACCAGATAGATCACTGGTGTGGAGACTCCTGCCTTCTTTGCCTCGTGTATCATCTGGGCTTCGTGAACGGTTCGGTAGCTTCTGATCTTCTGATCCAATTGGCTCACTCTGTATGACTTCCGGATTCTCTCCTTGACCACGATATCCTGACCGTAGAGTCTGTCTAGGTAGAGGTTTGCCTCAGCTCCCTTTCTGATCAGACGAGCCAACTGCGACGCTTCTCTCTATTTTCACTAGCATTCCGGATAGCATGCGCAGGAATAAGGCTTTGTCAAATGGGTGAGGGCGCGGCCGTGGTTTGTGAGGCCGGTTCCTCTTTCTCTAGGCAACTTCCGGCCCGTAGACCGGGGGAATGCTGTGAGGCGTCGTTTAAGTCATGAATCAACACTTTTATTGAGCGTTAAGTCAACCTAGGCTGAAACTAGGCCATACTGGAGAAAAAGAGGAAATGGCGGACAGCCCTGAGAAAATACAGGAAGCAGAATACATCCCACAGCAACCGGAATGCAACATAGGCACCTTGGGTCACGTGGACAACGGAAAGAGCACTCTGGTCCAGGCTCTTACAGGCGTTTGGACCTCTAGGCATTCGGAGGAACTGAGGAGAGGCATCACAATAAGAATAGGGTACGCTGACGCCGCTTTCTACAGATGCACAAAGTGCAAGCCCCCAGGCTGCTACACGACCGAAAAGAAGTGCCCAACCCATGACTCAGAAGCGAAACTTCTCAGGACTGTCAGCTTCGTTGATTGCCCGGGCCACCACAGCCTTATGGTCACAATGCTATCTGGAGCAGCTCTTATGGACGGAGCAATGTTTGTCGTCGCAAGCAACGTGAAATGCCCACAGGCTCAAGACAGAGAGCATCTACTTGCAGCCCAGATAGCTGATCTAAAGAACATCGTGGTTGTTCAGAACAAGATCGACATAGTTGACCGAAACAGAGCCCTTGAGAATCTCCAAGAAATCAGAGAATTCACAAAGGGAACCATAGCGGCCAAGGCACCTGTTATTCCAGTCTCAGCCCAACATAAACTGAACATTGACGTTCTTATCGAAGCCCTCGAGAAGCAGATACCTACCCCCAAAAGGAATGTGGCCGCAGACCCCGAGATGTATGTTCTCAGATCGTTTGATGTGAATAAGCCCGGGACGCAACCTAAAGACCTGGTCGGAGGAATAATTGGCGGGTCGATAGTCCAAGGCATCTTCAAGGTCGGAGATGAGATTGAGATCAAACCTGGGATAAGGATAGAGTCCGGAGGGAAGGTAAGGTACGAACCTCTGACCACCACCATTCAAACTCTCCATACAGGTGGCGGAAACGTGAAAGAAGCAAAATGCGGAGGACTTGTTGGAATCGGTACAATGCTGGATTCGTCACTCACAAAGTCTGATGGTTTGGTGGGGAACATAATCGGAAGGACAGGCAGCCTTCCCGACTCTCATGAGAAGCTAACTCTTGATGTGGATTTGTTTGAGAAAGCTGTTGGAACAGAGAGCATGGTGGCAGTAGAGAAGATCCGAACAAACGAGGCATTGGTGCTTAATGTTGCAACCGCGGTCACGTCTGGTGTTGTCACATCGGCCAGAGAAAGCGTTATTGACATAGCTCTCAGAAAGCCCGTTTCCGCCGAGCCGGGATCGAAGGTGGCTCTCAGTAGAAGAATCGGAGAGAGTTGGAGGCTAATCGGCGTAGGAAAGGTAAAATGACGTCTTCTGTGTGAACCTTTTGGTTTTCAAAGTGATATTGGATACGAACATGCTTATGTTTGTGGCAGAGAAACGGATTGATATCTTCGGCAGAATAGAAAGTGCGCTTCAGGGGAAAGTTGAGTTAGTAGTGCCGAACGCGGTGCTTGTCGAACTGTCAAGACTAAGCCGACAAAGGTCAAAGAGAGCGCGTTATGCTCGCATGGCCTTGGAGCTGGCAGAGAAATGCGGAACTTGGAAGGAGCAGATGTCTCCAAAGGAATCTACTGACAATTACCTTGCGAGAGTAGCGCAGGAAACTGGCGGAATTATCGCAACTGGCGATATGGAGCTCGTGAGGAAAGCGCGGAACGCTAATATTCCCGTAGTATACCTTAAGAAGGATTTACATCTCGCAGTTGAGGGTCTCGACCCCGGATATAGGTGAGACCTGGAGAGTTTGGACTGTAGAAAGGAAATGTGAAGTGGATGTTCAGACTGTTCATGATTGAGGACACTGTCAGGATACCTCCTGAGAAATTCGGGAAACCTCTCGGTGAGGTCGCAAAGGAACAGATCAAAATCAAGTACGAGAACATGGTAGACGAGGAACTAGGCTACGTTATACTCGTGGTTGACGTGAAAATAGATCCTGTAGGAAAGGTGTTGCCCGGCGACGGGTCAACCTACCACAGAGCCACCTTCCACCTTCTAACCTTCTACCCTCAGATGCACGAAGTTGTGGAAGGCGAAGTTGTCGAGATAACCGACTTCGGTGCATTCGTGAGAATCGGAGCAGAGGATGCGCTGCTTCACATATCCCAAGTGATGGACGATTTCATAAGCTACGATGAACGCCACGGCGTTCTGGCTGGAAAGGAAAGCCAGAGAAGACTGGCGAAAGGCGACCTTGTCCGAGCCAGAGTCATCGCGGTGAGCTTCCCCAAAGGGGGCATAGGTGGAAAGATAGGCGTCACAATGCGACAACCTTTCCTAGGCAGACTCGACTGGATCAAGGAAGATGTGAAGAAGACGAAAGGTGAGAAGCCCAATGCCTGAAAAAGCCTGCAAGAACTGCCACATGATCAGCAATGGATCAATTTGCCCAGGCTGCAAATCCTCAAACCTGAGCGATGATTGGACAGGGCTACTGATCGTAATCAACCCTGAGACTTCAGAAGTTGCGCGAAAGATGGGGATCAAGGCCCCCGGCAGATATGCAGTCAGAGTGAGATAGTTGCCTAGGCTCAGGCTCCCAGAGAATCTTAGAGCCAGACTTAAAGAACCACTTGGCGAGCTGATACCTGGGCCACCAGAGAAAAGCCTCAGACGGCTTAGACAGATTCTAGATTCTGAGAAGATCCCAAAGATTGTCTGCGTAGGGGATTTTGTTACGAGGCTGCTTTCAGATTCATCTATTGGATTTGATCTGGCCATCGTGGACAACAAGGTGATGAGACAGGAGGCCGGCGGTCACAGCATCAGATCAAAGCAAGTGTTCCATGTTGTCAACCCGGCCGGCACCCTTGAGGTATCTGCCTGGGCAGCCATCGGTGAAGCGTTGAAGGCGCAGCGGGCTCTTCTTGTCGTGGACGGAGAGGAAGATCTGCTCACTCTCCCGGCCATAATGCTGGCGCCTTGCGGTTCGCTGGTTCTGTACGGCCAGCCACGTGAAGGCATGATTGCAGTTAGGGTCGATAAATCCAAGAAATCAGAAATAGAATCGTTAATCAGTGAAATGATCAGGGAATAGCCAGATGAATTTCTCTATCGGGGCGAACTGGCCGGACTATTCCTTGACGAAATCTGTATAGCTGCACGATCCACAGGTGAAGCGTTTCACCGGATTCTTGTGGTATCCCATTATGTTTCCGCATCTCGGGCATTTCCTATTGCGGAACTTCAGGGTTCCCTTGGAATCAATTTCGTAGACCCTGCTTAGTCTGGCAGGGGGTGCTTTCTTCTTGGCAGCTTTCGTTTCACTCGGCTTTGCTTCACTCATTTAGCATCTATCCCTTCTTTGCTTCCTTCTGAGGCTTCTCTTGAGGCGGCTTTGTCTCCTTCTTCTCCTCTGTCTTCTTTGCCTCGGGCTTCTTTTCCTCGGGTTTCTTCTCCTCGGCCTTCTTTTCCTCAGGCTTTTTCTCTTCGGGCTTCTTTTCAGGAGGCTTCTTCGCTGCTGGCTTTTCTTTCTCGGTTTTCTGAATCTTCGCTCTTTCCTCAGGAGGCATGTTTCTAATCAGGAGATGTCTAGGTAACACTTTCTCAGCGATCAGTTTGTTCTCATATACCTCCGCCTTTCCGGGACCCGTGTCGGTTCCGGTGTAGTTCATGATACTCAGCACGTATGTGTTATCCAGTTTCGCTCCCGCTTTGGAGGCAAGGGCTTTTCTCACTGCAAACCGGTCTGGTGTACCTGAACCTGAGTGTGCGACTTCAAATTCGATCTCTCTTCTCTTGAACAGCTCGTTTCGTCTATCTTTTACTATCTTCAGTTCCATTCAGACTATGCTCCCTTGGTTTTCTTTGTTGTCTGCTGCTCTCCCTTCGTCACTAACATGTTGATCTGGTATGTTTGATCAGTGATCATTCTCCCCCTGACAAGCTTTCTCTGTCTCTCTCCGCCAGTCGTTGGTCTGAAGCCTACTCCACTGGACAGAATAGCGTATTTCTTCGCTCCGCCGTGAACATCTGGGCGCATCGGTATGCCGTCCTTGTCGCTTCCCCCAGTTATCTTGAGCTTCACCTTTTCGATCCCTATGATCGACCCATCAACAACGTCCCCTATCTCTCTTCCAATCAACGGTTGGGCCCTGGGCCCGTCAAGCTCGTGAATCGATGCTTTCTTGCTCTCTGGGTCTGAGACGTTAAGTTTGAATTTCGCCATTACATTTTCCTCGTTCCTAAGCCGAGTGCCGTAAATAGGCTTCCCGAGAAACTTATTAATGTTGCCAAGCTCACGAGTCTTTTTAGGCCTAAGGTGCTCAGGCTAAAAGGCCCAAAGCGGATTCGTTTTCCTCATCGTCTCAACAAGCCTATTCAGAAGGTCTATCTCTTCCTGGTCCAACGACTCTTTGAACTTCGAGAGGAACAGTTTAACATGCTGCTCCGGCACCGCAACAAACAGAACATCTCCCTCATTGATGTGCCTTCCCACTACAGCGTCCTTGATGGATATCGCGACCTGCGTCCCTCGCAATGCTTCATGCAAGTCCTTCCCTTTGTCTTGGATGCGTTGTATCTCTCCGATGGCTCGTCCATCTTCGAAGATGAGCCTGCATTCAGGTTTGATTCTTCCAGCTTGAATCTCAATTCCAACTATGGCCGGATTGCTTCTCCTGAATATGCAGCCAGGAAGGATTTGGATCCGGGCTGGAAAGGTGAGTCGATCCAGCTCCCCTCTCATTCCCGTTGCCCTTTGAGTGTCGCGCCATTTCACGTAGTCCTCGATTAACCGATAGACAACATTGCTCGTGAAGACCGTTATCCCCGCTTTTCGAATCTCTTCCTCCGCGTCAGGTAGGGTCTTGACATTGAATCCTAGTATTACGCCGAGGGTCGGATCCTTAAGTCGAACAGCCTCGGCTTCCACGACCTCTCTACGAGACACGTCTCCCACATCAGCCAGGCGAATCGGAGTGCTAGAGCCTGTCAGAAGGGATATTAGAGCCTCCAGAGATCCGAGCGTATCGGTTTTCAGAACGACGCCGTCGATATCGGTGTCTATTCTAAGTCTCTCAAGTTCCTCTCCGACCATCTTCATGTAGAGCTCGGGATTCTCTCCTTTCGGGACCACATATAGCGAGGAGCCTGCAAGAGCTTCCTCCATATTCGGTGCTAGAATCTTGATACCTGCCGCGGCGTTGACCTGTCCCACGTCGGAAAACCTGTTGCGGGGGTCTCGTATTTCATCCAGTGGCTTTGGTAGAAGAAGCGCGCGCACGCTCGTACAGATCGGTTTTTCTCTTCCGCCTAGAACTATGGTATCAGAGGTTTTGATGACTCCGTCATAGAGAATGACGTTTATCGTCATGCCCAGGCTTGGTTCTTCCTTGACCTCGAGGACAACTCCTTTTCCCGGACCAGTGGTGACTCCTAGCTCTTCGGTCATGAATGTCTGCGTTAGTCCCACAAGTAGGGCCATCAACTCCGGTATGCCTTCCCCGGTCTTCCCGCTTGTAGGTATGATTGCCACAGTGTCTCGGAAATCTTTCAGACGGTCATATCTCTCTGATTTGAAGCCCAGTCTTGATAGGGTCCCCATTATCACGTACAGTCGGTTGTCCATTTCCTGTTGGATTTCCGGAGGTTGAGCGTTAAAGGAGTCGACGAAGGCCATTCCGGGATGCGATTTCCACCCGGTGATACTGTCAACCTTGCTTGCTGTTACGAGGTAGGGAGTCTTCCGTGCCTTCAAGATGTTGAGTGATTCATGAGTCTGCTGCTCGAAGCCCCGAACTATGTCGACAACCAACACCGCGATGTCTGCCGCAGATCCGCCTCTTCTTCTAAGATTGGCGAAAGCTTCATGGCCAGGAGTGTCTATCACGAGCAGTCCTGGGATTTTGACTTCAATCTTGAATCTTTCGAGGAGAGGCCCGCAGAACTGCTTTATGGTCTCCGCTGGAAAATAGCTGGCTCCGATGTGTTGGGTGTAGGATCTTTCAAAGGAACATCCCCCCAACTTCTCGAAGCTGAACTGCTGTTCCTCTTATCTTGTCCAGCAGAGTTGTCTTGCCGGCATCGACGTGCCCAAGCACGACAACTATCGGTTGCCTAATGGGCATCGGGGTTCCTCTGCCATCTATTCCGATCTGAAGGGTTTCTCATTCGAGAAGGGACTTAAGAACTTGTATGAACAAGAAAAAGGACAGACAACGATTCTTGCGTTTCTATTTCGAGCTCACTGGTGTCACACGATTAGTGACTGGCATTCTGCAAGAAAGATCTACTGGAGCCGTGGCGAAGCTCCGCTGTAATATTCCAGTGCGGATGAAGCTGGCCCAAAATGAGAGCGCTGAACACGATAGCTGGTTGAGGTCTATCTGCCTCGCTCCTTCTTCCCGTGGTATATGGTCCACTTTAGTTTTCTAGGATCTCGGCTGAAATCCATTTCGCTCTTCCTGCATTTCCCCGAGCAGAAGTAGAGTATCGTTCCATCGTTTCTTACGTACATCGACCCTGTTGAGGACGGGAATTCTTTGCCACAAAACGAACAGCGAAATTCACGCGGCATCTGCCTTCATCTTTGTTACTTGATCTTCTTTGCCTCTCTCTCAGTCTCTCTCAGCATGAGCACGTCTGCGAGCCGAACGGGACCTTTCACGTTCCTTGTTATGATTCTTCCTTTGTCACGTCCTTCAAGTACTCTGACTCGCACTTGAATCACTTCTCCGGTGACGCCTGTTCTTGCGATAATCTGTGTGACTTCAGCAGGGATGAGCTGATCCTCAGTCTTCTGCTTAGCGCTCATTTCTTGGCTACACCGGACTTTTTCAGATCTCCTGCAGTCTGCAGCAGTTCATTGAGGAGAGCGACGGCATCCCCAGGTTCGACGATGCTTGTCGCGGCAGATCCCACATCTAGGCCTGAGGATTTTCCGAGTTCAACCTTGCTCGGCACGAATAGGAAGGCTATTTTCCGCTCTTCACACAAGATTGGCAGATGGGCGACTACTTGCGGCGGTTCAACGTCTTCAGCGATCAGCACCAGCTTGGCTATTCCCCTTTCTATAGCCTTGGTTGTCTCATTTGTTCCCTTTCGCAGCTTTCCTGAATCTCTCGCAATTTGGACTAGTTGATACGCCTTCTCTGCTACTTCTTTGGGAACTTCGAACTTAACGTAGAAAGCCTTAGGCATTCTTTCACCCGCATACGCTTCAAGCTTACCTAATCCGGAAAGGCTCCTTTTAATGAATGTTTCGATAAGA
>Ga0209314_10000210_pt1 | contig 25608 bp, 21 predicted proteins | sample I19B2metaG_FD_184146 | JGI IMG/M metagenome (GOLD analysis project Ga0209314, IMG submission 184146) | Lake sediment bacterial and archeal communities from Gulf of Boni, Indonesia to study Microbial Dark Matter (Phase II) - ​I19B2 metaG... | ecosystem: Environmental > Aquatic > Freshwater >... | reverse complement strand
TTTACAAAGAGCTGACTGCCTCCGCTTCGCCTTAATCCTGCCGCTGCGAAACGGACGTGCTTTGTAACACCTCTCTACCGAAAAGGTCAACCTCTTTTTCGACTCTCCCGGTATACACTACTCGGGAGAACCTGCGCTTGCCAACCTGCACGACATACTCCCCGGAGCAAACAAGCTCCAGATTCTCGTCGGCAACCTTTTCTCCGTTAACCTTAACACCGCCACCCTTAATGGCACGGCGGCCTTCACTGTTGGACGGGACGACTCCTGCCAATGCGAGCAGCTTGCACAACAGTACCTTTTCGCCTTCGGCCGCAAGCTCCACTACCGGCATATCTTCCGGCACCTGGTTGTCGCGGAAACGGCTGACGAAGTTCTCCTCGGCAACAGTTGCCATCTCCGCGCCGTGGTAACGGGCGACTATCTCACGGCCGAGCTGCTTCTTGGCCTCCATCGGGTGTACTGTGCCGCTCTTCAGCCCCTGCTTCAGCTCCTCCAACTCGGCCAGAGTCATATCGCTGAGCAACTCGTAATAGCGGACCATGAGCTGATCGGAGATGGACATTATCTTGCCGAAAATCTCGTCGGCAGGTTCATTGATACCGATGTAGTTCCCCAAGGACTTTGACATCTTGTTGACACCGTCCAGACCTTCGAGGAGCGGCATGGTCAGCACAGACTGGGGGCGCTGTCCCCACTCACGCTGCAGCTCGCGGCCAACGAGCAGATTGAACTTCTGGTCGGTCCCTCCCAACTCCACGTCCGCCTGGAGAGCCACCGAGTCATACCCCTGGATCAGGGGATAGAGGAACTCGTGGATGCTGATCGGCAGCTGGTTGGCGTATCGTTTGCCGAAGTCATCACGCTCCAGCATCCTGGCAACTGTGTAGCGCGCCGCCAGACCTATCATCTCCGTGGCAGACATTTTCGAAAGCCACTCCGAGTTGAAGACAACCCTGGTTTTCTCCGGGTCGAGGATTTTGAAGACCTGCTCCTTGTAGGTCTCGGCATTACGCAACACATCATCTCGTGTCAGGGCCTTACGGGTTTCCGACTTGCCAGTGGGGTCACCGATCATCCCGGTGAAATCCCCGATGAGGAAACAGACCTCATGGCCGAGTTGCTGGAACTGGCGCAGCTTCTGGAGAAGAACGGTATGCCCCAGGTGAAGATCAGGTGCGGTCGGATCAAATCCGGCCTTTATCCGCAAGGGGATGCCGGTCTCAAGCGATTTAGCCAACTTCTCCTCCAGCTCCTTCTCCACAAGGATCTCAACCGCTCCACGCTTGATAACCGCCATCTGCTCGGCAACAGTCATATCTAATCTCCCCTAAAGCTGAATCAAGTTACTCGCAAGCAACGTTAATGCGTTCTATGGCCAACGCCCTTCCGCTGACTTCATCAATGCTGATAACCACCCCATTTAGCCTGATATCCTTTTTAGCAACTTCGAACTTGGCAGGCATCTGGGTCAAGAACTTCTGGATAGGCTCATCCTTGCGCACACCGATAACAGAATCGAATGCACCGGTCATTCCGGCGTCGGTGATGTATGCCGTACCTGACGTAAGAACTCTTTCATCGGCAGTCTGTACATGGGTGTGGGTACCGACAACCGCGCTCACCCGTCCGTCCAGATACCACCCGAGTGACACCTTCTCCGATGTGGCCTCGGCGTGAAAATCGACAAGAATTATCTTCGTGCTGTCGCCCAGCTTCCCAATCTCCCGGTCGGCTGTCCTGAACGGGCACTCCAGATTATTCATGAAGATGCGCCCCTCCAGATTGATAACAGCCACACCTACTCCTCCCGGGGTATATACCAAACGGGAACCTACTCCCGGAGCCCCTTCAGGATAGTTGGCAGGGCGCACGATCCTGTCTTCTCGGTTCAGGTAATCGAAGCAGTCCTTCTTGTCCCACACATGATTGCCGGTGGTGATGAAATGAATCCCACAACTGAAGAGCTCCTTGGCAGACTCCACGGTAATGCCGAACCCGCCGGATGCATTTTCGCCATTGGCGACCACCAAGTCGATACAGTAACGGTCAACCAGCCGGTGCAGTTCGCGGGAAACCGCCTGGCGACCAGGTTTTCCAACAATATCGCCTATGAAGAGTATATTAACGGGCATACTCAGTGGCCCTGGTTTCGCGGATCACGTTGACCTTGATCTGGCCCGGATAGGTCATGTCGGCCTCAATCTTCTTGGCAATATCCTTGGCAAGCACCACAGCACGCTCGTCGCTTACCTCCTCGCTGGAGACCATTACCCGGATCTCCCTACCTGCCTGGATGGCGAATGCGGTTGTGACTCCGGAGAAGGAAGTGGATATCCTCTCCAGATCCTCAAGCCTCTTCACATAGGTCTCCATCATCTCGCGACGAGCACCTGGGCGAGCACCGGACAGGGCATCCGCAGCCTGGACCAGGACAGCCAATACCGAATTCGGTTTTTCGTCCTCGTGGTGTGCCATGATGGCATGGACAATCTTAGGTGACTCCCCGTACTTGCGGGCCAGTTCCGCGCCAATGACTGCATGGGACCCCTCGACCTCGTGATCCACCGCCTTGCCGAGATCGTGGAGTAGCCCGGCGCGCTTGGCCTGCTTTACATTAATCCCCAGCTCGGCTGCCATGATGCCGCAGAGAAAGGCAACCTCAAGGGAGTGGAGGTAGACGTTCTGACTATATGATGTCCGGTACCTGAGGCGTCCGATCAACTTGAGTATCTCAGGATGAATTCCGTGAACACCGAGGTCGAAGGCCGCCTGCTCACCGGCCTCCTTGATGGCCTGCTCCACCTCCTCCTCGGCCTTGTGAACCACGTCCTCTATCCTGCCCGGATGTATGCGCCCATCGGATATGAGCTTCTCCAGGGCTATCCTGGCAACCTCGCGGCGGACAGGGTTGAATCCGGAGAGGATGACTGCTTCCGGGGTGTCGTCGATGATCAGGTCTATGCCTGTTGCTGCCTCCAGGGCCCTGATGTTGCGCCCCTCGCGACCGATAATCCGCCCCTTCATCTCGTCGGACGGCAGGGGAACTACGGAGACAGTTCGTTCGGCGACATACTCGCCTGCATAGCGCTGGATAGCCAGGGAGATAATCTCCTTGGACTTCTTGTCCGCCGTCTCCCGCGCCTCCTCCTCTATCAGCTTGATCTTTTTGGCCGCGTCCAGCTTGGCTTCATTCTCCATCTGCTCCATGAGAATGGACTTGGCCTCGCTGGCGGTCATGCCGGAAATCTTTTCCAGCTGCTTCTTCTGCTCGTCGATCAGCTGATCAATCTTTCCCGATTTTTCGACAATAGCCTGTTCCTTGGTTGCAAGCCCCTGCTCACGCTTGGCAAACTCCACTTCACGCTGATCGAAGAGATTAATCTTCTTGTCAAGGTTCTCTTCTTTCTGCTGCACCCGGCGTTCGAGCGCCTGCAGGTCCTTACGCTTCTCGCTGGTCTCCTTCTCGAAATCGGCCTTGGCCTGATAGACTACGTCCTTGGCCTGGATAGCTGCTTCGCGAACAATGGTCTCCGACTCCCTCTTGGCATCTTCGAGCATCTTAACCGCCGCTTCACCGCTGGCTGCGCTCTTCCCATCCTCCTTTTTCTTGAGAAACATGGCGATGGCGAAACCTGCGCCAACTGCAATAGCTGCGACTGCAAAAAGCAAAATTATCTGGTCAGCTCTCATGACAATGGTCTCCTTATCTATTTTAGCAGCACGGGGGAACAACCCGCCGCTCTGTTATTACCCTGTCCATAATTACATCATGCGGCTGGCCGACAATCTCATCGACCAGTTGGAAATCATAGCAGATCCCTATCAACCCCCCACTTGCCTCGAACCTGTGCAGGCTCCTATCATAATACCCCTTCCCATAGCCTACCCTGTTCCCCTTGAGATCAAAGGCGACCCCGGGGATGACGAAGAGATCAACGACTTCGGGTGCAACCTCACTGCAGCACGCTTTTGGCTCTTCTATACCGAAACGCCCTGGAGCAAGATCTCCCTCCCCTTCGATACGCCTGAAAACGAGACCGTTACCAACCACAGCCGGCAGAAGCACCTCCTTGCCTGCCGCAAGGGCCTGCCGGATCATCTCCCCGGTAGGCACCTCGCCGCGGAAAGCGGCATAGAGCGCAACCGTGGCAGCTGCCTCGTATTCTGGCAATAGAGAGAGGGTCTTCAGAATAAGACTGCCTGCCTGCAAACGCTCATCGCTTCCGAGCCGGTCCCGGGTGGCGAGCATCCGCGTTCTGAGCGCGTTTTTGGGCATTAACTACTCTTTACCGGCCGTCGGAGGCCATTTTTTGGATTAATAAGTGGATATGCGGAAGGTTCGCGGAGAGAATGAAGGGCTGGTAACGTATTAAAATTCCGAGTATTGCCTGCTGTGCGGCTGATAAACAGGAGATAGGATATTTCCAAGGACCGACCCGGCCAGGTCGATTAAATAATACTCCTCCGATTTATCTACAACTGTGCGCCTGCCTAAAGAGTACAGACATAGCATGCCGCACAGGGAAATTTCTCTACAGTATCCGGCTCTTATATATAAAAACTCTCCGGGAGGACTCCGTCACTCCAGAGCTTTGTCAATCTTCTTCAGTATCCGCTCGACAACGAATCCGTCGAGCGCCCCCCCCCCTGACTGGCGTTGCAGGGCAAGATAGGCTTCCGTGACGTTCAGCAGGGTGAGCAGAGCAACAAGCTGCTGATCGGCACTGGGGAGAGACGAGGCGACCTCTGCCAACCTCTGGTTAACGTAGGACTCCACTTCCTGCACCGACTCCGCGCTTGCGGCACTGCGCACCTGGATCTCACGCCCCATAAGCCTTATGCGATGCGCGGCCCTCACAGCAGCTCAACTCCGTCAAGTCTTGCGAGCAGGGAATCGAGCCGCTCCGCAAACTGATCCTGCCGCCTCTTCATGGCAGCCAACTGCTCCCTGAGCTGCAGATTCTCCACCTTCAGGGTGCCGTAAGCAGCCAGTATCCGGTCTACCCCGGCTTCCAGCTCATCAATGGGTATCTGTGCCATTTTTCATCCCGCGGCTGCCACACTAGTAAATAAAGCCACAAAAGTCAATTATTTATTGGAACAACGCATCCACAAACTGCCTGGGATCAAACTCGCGCAGATCCTCCACCGACTCGCCGACACCGATATATCTTAGGGGAATTTTCAGCTCATTGCAGACAGCAACGGCTATCCCCCCCTTGGCGGTGCCGTCAAGCTTTGTCAGGGCGATTCCGCTGACCGCGGCAGCATCCTTGAAAAGCCTCGCCTGGGAAAGGGCGTTCTGGCCGGTTGCCGCATCCAGCACCAGCAGGGTTTCATGGGGAGCTCCGGGGATCTCCCTCCCGACGATGCGGAAGATCTTCTTCAGCTCCTCCATGAGATTCACCTTGGTATGCAGGCGACCGGCGGTATCGATTATGAGCACGTCAACCCCCCTTGCAATCGCCGCCTTGCAGGCATCAAAAACTACTGCGGAGGGGTCTCCACCCTCCTTATGGCGGACCAGGTCCACCCCTGCCCTCTCCCCCCAGACGGATAGCTGGTCTGCCGCAGCGGCACGGAAAGTATCCCCCGCGGCCATTAACACTTTTTTACCTTCGCCGGCGAACCTGCTGGCAAGCTTGCCGATTGTCGTGGTCTTGCCGACCCCGTTTACCCCTATCACCAGGATGACGAACGGAGAATTACCGCCAACCTTCAATGGAACCGCATAAGGCTCCATCCTGGCCAAAATGTCATCACGAAGGGCCCGGCGCAATGCCTCCCCATCCTTTAGTTCGTCCCTCTTCAGGCGCTGCTCCAGCCCCCTGATCAGCTCTACCGTCGTGGTAACCCCCAGATCGGCAGTAATCAGAATTTCCTCCAACTCCTCCAGGGTATCGGCATCGATCTCTTTTTTGCCGAGGAGCAGCCTGTCGATCCTCCCCACCAGACTCTCCGAAGTCTTGCTCAGCCCCTGCCTGAGCCTTTCGAAGAACCCGCTGCGCGGCTTCTCCTGCAGCGGTGCGACGCGAGATGTCGCATCATCCGGAATCAAACCTTCTTCTGCTGAAACCGCGGGCTCAGCCTCATCCCGAGCCACTCCGGCCAGCTTATCCATCAGGCTGCCGAAAAAACCCTTCTTCTCGGACATCAGTATATCTCCTTGTACATTAGTTCCAGAGCCGACTCAAAACGGCGAACGGCGAGTCCGACGATCGCCCTCTTGTTCAGGGTCATCACCAGCAGGTAGTCGGGTCCGATGGGGCCGAACAGAAAATGCTGCTGCTCGGTGGAGATGAAGGTATGCCGGATCTCTCCCACGGACAGCTTGCCGTGCATCTCCTTCATGATGTTGAGCAGGATACCCTTGTGCGCCCCAATGACCTTTAGGTCATAGACGTCGTAACAGCAGCACTGCTCCACCGCCTCCCCCTCCCAGTCGGCAAGGATTGCACCCGTTGCCCCGGGGACGGCATCCATCAGCTCTTGTAGTATCCTCTTGAATGGCAATGGACTACTCCTCCTGATTTACTGCAGCTTGACCGATACAAGCTTCGACACCCCGGGCTCTTCCATGGTAACGCCGTAGAGAGTATCGGCCACCGCCATGGTGGTCTTGCTGTGTGTAATGAGGATGAACTGGGAAAATGCGGACATCTCCCTGATCATGTCATTAAATCTGCCGATGTTGGCGTCGTCAAGGGGGGCATCCACCTCATCCAGCAGACAGAAAGGTGATGGTTTGATGAGAAAGATGGAGAAGATCAGGGCAACTGCGGTCAGAGCCTTCTCCCCTCCGGAAAGAAGCGACACGTTCTGCAGCTTTTTGCCGGGCGGCTGCACGATGATATCAAGGCCGGTCTCCAACATATCCTCTTCGTTGGTCAGCTTGAGCTCCGCCCGGCCGCCGCAGAAGAGACGGGGGAAGACATCCTTGAACTTTTCATTGACCAGCTCGAAGGTCTCGGCGAATCGCTTCCTGGTGGTCCTGTTGATCCGCTGGATCGCCTGTTGCAGTGAGTGGAGCGACTCCTCCAGATCAGCCTTCTGGCTGGCCAGGAAATCGTGGCGGTCTTCAAGCTCCTGGTACTCCTCTATGGCCGTTAGGTTGACCTCGCCGATATCATCCACCTGTTTCTGAAGCTCTGCCTGACGCAGGCGCAGCTCCTCATCGCTCCCCTCCAGCGGCAGCAGATGGGAAGCCAGCTCTGCCATATCCAGGCGATAGCGCTCGCGCAGCATCTCCTCCAGGTGCCCCAGCTCCAGGGTCTGGGATGAGATGCGCAGATTTAGGTCGGCAAACTGGCGGTGCAACTCGTCGGCACTGCTGCGCATCTGACGGTAAGCCTCCTCCCCTTCGCGCAGCAACCTCGCCTGCTCTTCGTAGCGCTCCCTTACCCGGGCAAGGTTTTCCTCCATGGCAGAGTGTTGCAGCACCATTTTCTGCAGGATGGCTTCGGCCTCGGACTTGGCCTCCTGCAACTGCATGAGGGCATCTTCTCCCTTGGAGATCTCGCCGTTTTGCCTCTCGATCCTGGCGACCAGCTCATCCTGCAGCTGGCATAGCCGCTGCAGGGCCCTGGCAGTCGATTCGCGCTTCTCCCGCAAGGCAGCGGCCCTCACCTTCATGGCGGTAACCGCCTCCCGGGCAGATTCGATAGCCTGACGCTTCTGCGCAACCCCCTCCTGGAGGATGGCAACTTCAGTCTCAAGAGACGTTTTTTGCTCCTCCAGTGAGACAAGCTTTGTTTCGCAGCCGGCGATCTCCCGGAAAATCAGCTCCCGCTCCTCACCCAGTTGCTCGTCCTCCGCTGTTTTCAGGTCGAGACGCTCCTCCAGCCGCTGACACTCCTCCTGGCAACGTTGCAGATCCTTCTGCATGGCAAGAAGGGAGATCTCCCCTTGATGCAGAGAGTGTCGCCCATGACGCAACTCGTCCTCCACCGAGAGGAGCTCAGCCCTCCTCTCCTCGCGCAGGGCAGCGAGCCGCTCCACCTTCTCACCCAAGCTCCCTACTGACAGAGTAAGTTCGCGAATCTCCCGCTTCTTGTGAATCAGGCCCTGCCCTGCCGCCTCCCTGGAACCTCCGTCAACCAAACCGCCGGCATAGGCCACGTCCCCCTGCAGGGTAACGAAAGTGAACTCCGGATGTTTTCCGGAGAGTTCGATTGCCTCCGCCAGATCACCTGCCAGAAGGGCTTTGCCGAGAAGGGGCTCGACCATCTCCCTGCGGTCGGCGGCAATCCTCACCCTGTCTAGCAGGAGCTGACACCCGTGGGGGATGGCCCCTCCCCTCGGGAGAGTGGTTGGAGAGAGGATGAAGCTGCATCTGCCGCCCCCCCCACCGCGCAGGAATTCAATTGCCGCAAGCACGTCATCGGCAGCGCCGGCCAGAACCGCCTGCAGCCGCTCGCCCAGCACGGACTCCACCGCAGTCTCGTATTCGTCGTCGGTCTCCACAGCATCGGCAACTATGCCGGCAAAGCGCCGCCTGTGGGAGTCGTCCTGCAAGAGAGTGCGCACACCCTGGCCATATCCGGCAAACTGGGCCTCCAACTCCTGCAGGGAGTGGAGACGTGAAGAGGCCATGCTCAGGGCGTCGCGGGCCGACTGCAGGCCGGTCTCGTCGGATGAGATGCACCTTTTAAGCTCCCCCTCCCGCTCTGAAAGGATGGCTATGGACTGCCGTAACCCCTCCAAGGTCTCCCTCTGGGTTGCCAGACTGCTCTCCAGCTCGGCCAGCCTGCCGGTCGACTCCTCAAGGCGCTCGCGGATGGCCAACTCCTCGCTCCTGCTGCGCGCTGCCCGCTCCGCCAGCCCTTCCCCCCTCTTGCCAGCGGAGAGCTTCTGATTGGCGACCTGGCTGATCTCGCTAAGCAGGGCGAAGAGCCTGCGCCGCCCCTCCTCCTGTGACGCATAGGCAGACCTCTCGGCAGCGGCAAGCTCCTCCAGCTCTGCCTGGCGGGTCTCCAGGGCCTGCTCTTCGCCGGTTGATTCGCTGGCGAATTCGCTGCTGCGCAGCTCAAGGGTTGACTTCTCACAGGAGGACTCCTCCTGCTGCCTTTGGAGTATGGTCAGCTCCTCCCTCCCCCTGATCAGCTGGCGTTCAAGACCCTGGGCCTCCCTCGCCTGGAATTCGATCCGGTTCCCAACCCCCTGCAGTTCGGCCTTCCCCTTGAAGATCTCCTCCTGCACCGCGGCAAGCTGCTGCTCCTCGACGAAGTGGCTAACCCGCAGGCTCTCCACCTCTCCGGCCTTGGCCCCAAGCTCGGCAAGCAGCCGCTCCTCCCTTATGGCGAGCTCCTTGAGCTCCGCCTCCAGGGCGTCACGGCTACGGCAAAGCTCACCGTGCCTGCGGGAGGCAAAGTGCAGCTCGACCCCTTTAAGCTCCTCCCTGACCGCCTTGAAGCGCTCAGCCTTTTTCGCCTGGCGCTGCAGCGAATTCAGCTGGCGCTTTATCTCGGCCACTATGTCGCCGATGCGCAACAGATTCTGCCGGGTTGCCTCGATCTTCTTCAGTGCCTGCTGCTTGCGGGCCTTGTACTTGGTCACGCCGGCAGCCTCCTCTATGAGGAAGCGCCGCTCCTCAGGCTTGGCCATGAGGATCATGCCGATACGTCCCTGTTCGATGATGGAGTAGGCTCGGGCGCCCACACCGGTATCCATGAACAGCTCCGTTATGTCCATCAGCCTGCAGGGGGTCTTATTGAGCAGGTATTCGCTCTCCCCGTCACGGTAGAGTCGCCGGGTGACCTGGATCTCGGAATAGTTGAGGTACTTGGCGGGGATATGGCCGTCTTCGGTGGAAAAAACCAGGGAGACCTCGGCCATCCCCAGGGGTTTGCGCGACTCGCTGCCGCCGAAGATCACATCTTCCATCTGCCGGCCGCGCAAATTCTTGGCAGACTGCTCCCCCATGACCCAGCGGATGGCATCAACGACATTGGACTTGCCGCAGCCGTTCGGGCCGACCACCGCAGTAACGCCGGCGGGAAAGTCGAAGGAGGCCTTCTCCACAAACGACTTGAAGCCCGATATTTCCAACCTCTTTATTTTCATTGTGTTTGTCCGCTTCGCAACTGCGCCTAAAATCGCAGCATCCTAGCGCAAATGGCGAAGGGCGGTCAATGATAAAAGCCGCAAACTCCGCAGTATCACTTGCGCAGCATCCATGCGCCGGTTATAATTTCGAGCTGCACTACTAAATACCCATCCAACCCGGAAAGTCCCCATGGCAGACAAGAGCAGACGGACAAAAGTAGTCGCCACAACCCTGGTCATCCTCACCCTGCTTGCGGTCGCCGCTACCCTGCTGCTCCCAAGAGTGCTCGACCTTGACACATACAAGGCAGAGATTCTCGGCGAACTGGAGAACTCTCTGGGGCGGCAGGTCAGCTACGACTCGGGAAAATTCGGCATCGGCCTGGGCCCGACCATCACCTTCACCGGGGTCCACATCAAGGAACCAGACGAAATCGGCGACTTCATCGCCATTGAAAGACTCAACTGCCGCATAGCCATCTTCCCCCTTTTGCGCAAACAGGTAGTCGTTCGCGCCCTTGAGGTGGACAAGCCGGTGGTGATGCTGGAGAGGAGACGCGACGGCAGTTTCAACTTCAGCGACCTGCTGCAAAGGGATGGGAGCTCCAGCCGGCTCAGCATCAAACAGATCGTGATGAACAACGGCACTGTCCGCCTCAAGGACATGCTAGCCGGCCTGACGACCAGGATCGACTCCACCGATCTCCACCTGGACAATTTCGCCCGTGGGGCAAAGGGTGAATTCAGGCTCTCCGGAACTTTCGGCGGAGGGGGGAGCGGTAGCTTCGCCATCGGCGGCAAGGTCAGGCTGGCGGCAACTAACAAACCCTTGAGCGAAAGCGTCCTGGACATGAAGATAGAAACCAGGCAGCTGGATGTGGGGCACTTCTGGCCATACTACAGCAGTTACGTACCCTTCAGGAAGATTCTAGGCCGCATGGATATAAACAGCTCCTTCAGCGGCAAGCTGCGGGAGTTCACCTCCACGGGCAAGATTTCGTTCAGCGGCCTCCGCTTCGACTACAAACCCGTATTCAGAGTCCCGCTCACCCCGGAGTCACTGCAGATAAAATACGGCATGGAGCTCACCCGCAGCGACGTCATCGTCAAGGCAGTGGAACTGGCCATCGACGGCGTGGACGTCAAGGGGAGCTGCGCCATCCGCGACTTCCCCAGCGGGGATCCGCGCATAACCGCCCAGGCGATCACTTCCAGCTTCGACTTTGACAAGTGCAAGCAGTACATCCCCTACGGCATCATAGTCAAGGATACGTCAGAGTGGATAGAGCAGCATATCAAGGGGGGTGTATACCGCCTGGACGAAGGCAGGTTGGACGGTAGAGTCAGCCAGATAGTCCATATGGAAAGGGGGGAGAACTACAACGTCCTCTACATCAAGGGCCGCGCCGAAAAAGGGGTCGTCAGCTATGACAGCAACGTCCCGACCTTCAACAGCATCAAGGGGGTCCTGGAGATGAAGGGGAAAGATTTCATCCTCCACCAGATGTCCGGCAGGTTCGGCACAGCCCCCTTCACCCTGGAGGGGAGGATCACCGACTACCCCCTGGACACCCCTTGTGCCTACCCTTTCACCATGACCATCAGCCCCGGCCATGGGGAGCTGGCTTGGCTCCTGGGGAACAGCAGGGGGAGCCGCCTAACCTACAACGGCAACGCCTCCCTAAGCCTCAAGGGGGAAGGGTTCACCAGCGGTTACCACCTCACGGGTGCCTGGAACCTCTCACCCTCCTCCTACAGCTATGACGGCATGGTGACCAAACCGGTCGGGGTCCCGTCATCCCTCAACTTCAGGCTGGACCTCTCCCCCAAGGGGGCGACGGTACCGGCGATGCACTACACCCTCGGCCCCATGGCCCTGGATCTGACTGCCAACTACCCCTTTGCCAGCGGCAACAGGATAGATCTCAGCATCGCCTCTAACCTCTTCAACCCGGGAGAGGTCGCCCCCATGGCGCCGAAACTCGCCAGGTATCAGCCAGGAGGGAGAGTCCAAATCGCCATGGAGGGGGGAAAACCGGCCGCGGACAGCGATGACTTCAGGTGGCGCGGCTCCCTCTACATGGTAAACGCCACCTTCAAACCAAGCGAGACAATGAAACCTGTCAGCGCCATAAACGGCAGGATCGCCTTTGACGAAGGGTCGATGGAGTCGTCCCAGCTGACCGCCAGGATAGGCAACAGCACTTTCAGCGGCAAGGCGACCATCAGCAGCTTCAATCCGCCCCAACTCCATGCGACCTTTTCATCGCCCCGCATCGCCTTGGAAGACTTCGGCCTCTCCCCTGAAAAACCGCTGCAGATCTCCAGGGTGCGCGGAGACCTCGCGCTTAAGGATAAAAACTTGCAGATAAGGGAGTTGTCCGGCCAGGTAAACTCGTCACACCTGCAGCTAAAAGGGGCGATAAACAACCTGAATGCACCGAACATCGACCTGGCCGTAACATCAACCTTCCTGAACATCTCCGACCTCTTGGCACTGGGTGAACTGGAGCCGAAGCGCAAACCCGGGGAGAAGGGGGGACCGGACATGGCCCTGAAGGCGACAGTCAGAGCGGACAAGGGCATCTTCAGGGAGATCCCCTTCGAACGTCTCAGCAGCACGCTGCAGATTGCCAACAAGATAATATACCTGCACCCTTTGGATGCGGCCATCTTCGGCGGCAGAATAACGGCCAAGGGAAGAGCAGACACTCTCAGCCGCCCGGGGAGATACCAGGTGGAGTTCAAACTTGCCAACGCATCTGCAGGACAGATACTGCAGCATTTTGCCGTGGACAAGAAGGAACTTACCGGAACCATGTCAGTGGAAGGCGAACTCACCGCCAGGGGGGAATCGGCCGCAGAACTGAAGCAGTCGGCCCTGGGCTCGGTGAAAATAGCTGCCCAGCACGGCTCCATTCGTCAATTCCCGGTTCTCTCCAAGGTTTTCTCGATCCTCAACGTCTCCCAGCTTTTCAAGCTGAGACTGCCTGACATGGTATCGGAGGGGATGCCCTACAATACCATCAAGGCCGCCCTGGCTGTGAAAGACGGGAATTTGGCCAGCAACGACATGTTCATCGCCAGCAACGCCATGAACATGTCCCTCATTGGCAAGTATGACTTTGTACGTGACAACCTGGACCTCACCCTGGGGATTCAGCCCCTGCAGACAGTTGACAAGGTGGTAAGCAAAATCCCCATAGTCGGCTGGATTCTGACCGGCAAGGACAAGTCGTTCATTACAGCCTACTTCGAAATAAAGGGTAAATCCTCAGACCCCCAAGTGTCGGCTATCCCGGTAAAGTACCTGGGTAGAGGCGTGCTAGACATCTTCAAGCGGGTCTTCCAGCTCCCTGCCAAGCTGGTAACCGACACGGGGGAAGTAGTTCTGGGCAATTGACCCCCAACTCCCCCCTAATCCGGGATATCTGCCATGGAATTCGATGGGCGCCGAAGCAGATTTTTTTCTATTGTCAAGCAATTCAAACCTGTGATACTTTGCCGTTTGGTCATTAACCATCCAACAAAGGGAGGATAAACGTGAAGAAGATTGCTGTTGTTCTTGCGGTTCTCGCGCTGGCTGCCGCTGGCTGCCAGAAGAAAGAAGAAGCACCTAAAGCCGCCGCTCCCCAGGCAGGCGCTCCACAAATGCCCGCAGGCGCCGCACCCGGTGGCGATCCCCATGCCGGCTTGAAGCCGATGGAAATCCCCGCAGGCGCTGGCCACAAGGGCAAAGTGCTCCAGACAATGGATGCAGGCGCTTACACCTACGTAGAAGTAGAAGAGAAGGGGCAAAAGCTCTGGATCGCCGTCATGAAGGATGCACTCGTCAAGGAAGGGGTCAAGGTAGGCGACACAATCGAGTTCCCCGATTCACCTCCCATGGTCAACTTCCAGAGCAAAGAGCTGAAGAAGACCTTCGACAAGGTCATCTTCTCCGCCGGTCTGCGCAAGTCCAAGTAAGCAGCGGCAAGATCAGCAAACAAAAAAGGCGGAACCCGATGGGTTCCGCCTTTTTTTATTCACTCACCTTGCAAACTTGCCTGCTAGAGATTGGCACCTGCCTCAACACCCAGGGTATCGTTCTGCTGCGCGTCACCCTCCATCTCCTCCTCAATGCCGAGCATCAACTCATCAAGGTCCAACCTGTCTGGAGTGATTTTGGCGACTCGCTTTGCACCGATGAAGCGTGAGCGGTAGTAAGGGGTGTCAAAGGAGGAGATTACCACGCGGCGATCCCGCGAAGATGCATGAATCATCCTGTTGTTTCCCAGGTAGATACCCACGTGGGAAGGGAACGATGCGTAGGTACGGAAAAAGACCAGATCCCCCTTCTGCATGTCACCCTGGGTTACCAACTCCCCCTTCTCGAACTGCTCCCTGGCGGTTCGTGGAAGGTTCACGTCCATCTCGTTGAACACCTTCTGCACGAAGGCGGAGCAGTCCAGGCCGTTGCGGCTGGTGCCGCCGAAACGGTAGCGTGTACCGAGGAAGCCGAAAGCTTTCACCTTCAGCATCTTGACGTTGTCCACCGGGCCATCCTCGCTCCTGGCAACCCCAAGGCTGACACCATCCTGCTCCAGGAGCTCCGAGAGATTCTGCTCGTACTCCCTGTCATTCAAGAGATCGGCATAGCGCAGCGCAGACTTGGCCACAGCCCTGGCAACCTGCGGGGTCTCGACCCGCTCCTCCTCGGCCTCGCGCAGTGCAAGTAGCTGCCCCGGCTTCAGCCTCCCCTTGCCGAGACCGTTCAGCCTCTTCAGTTGGGCAACCGACACCCCGGTCTTCTTTGCGACCCTCTGGATCGTATCCCCCTTGCGAACCTTATAGGTGGCCTCGGTGGAAACGGCCGCCTTTGTAGAAGAAGAGGCACTCCTGGCAGGGATCACCAGAACGTCACCCGGCTTGACCGAAGCGCTCAGACGGTTGTTGGCTTCCTTCAGGGCATTGATTGAGACGTGGTATTTCTTGGCAACAGAGGAAAGGGTTTCATTTTTTTTGACTTTATGGGTCTTGGCGGCGAAGACTTGGGCGGGCAGTACCAGCAGCATTGCGAGGAGCAATATGGTGAAGCGACAGGTCATATTTCCCCCTTTTGTTTTACAATAATCACAACAGCTTTGATTTTATATAACAACCCGGGAGCAATGTCAACAAATACCTGCTCCAACCCCTTTCCCGGCAACATTCAACCATGCGATTTACATAGATTTGCACCATAATGCTCACCTGCGCACAGCAACGGACTAGCGGGAGGAGAGTACCAGGCGCGCCCTTACCGGCTCTTCGCGACTGATGCGCACCTGGGGTGATGGAGCCACTGCCTTGAGCTCCACCACCTGGCTCTTGCGGATTGAGGAGAGATCGAGCGGCTCCGTCTCGATACGCTCAAGCCGGGCAAGCTCGGACCTGGGCCCCTCGACACTTACCGTTTGGGGATCCAACTGGATCGACTTCAGGCGGATTCCAGGGGGGAGTGTGCCGCTCCTGCGCAGACGTAGGGGAAGCTGGCGGTACCCCTTGCGCTCCGCCACCACCCTCAGGGCGGCTGGGGTTACCCGTGCGACCGAAACCCCGAGAGGTAGCTGGAAGGACTTGCTGTCCAGGGGGACACTGTTGACCCCTTCGCGGATTGCGCTTAGATCCAGATCCGCGGCCACCTCCAACTTTCTCACTGACTGGAAGATAGTTGAGCGCACCTTGAGCTGCACCTCCACCTCCTCCGGTGCTCCGGCCTGCAGGACAAGAGTTGGCGGCAGGTTATGGAACTTCACCTGGGCATTGACCGTCTGCACCCCCCCCTCCCTGGCGGTGAGTGCCAGCCAGCTGGTGAAGACCAGCAGCAGGGTGACCATTTTGGGGACGAAATTGCGACAGAATCGCTGGCGGAGGGAGATGCGACCCTCACTCAGCGGCACTGCCTGCAGGTCACTCTCCAGCCTCAAGGCCAGCTCCTCGGGCGAAGTCACCTTTGCCATCTCGCCGGCCGCTGCCAGGGAAACCTCCCCCCTCTCCTCGGAGACCACGACCACCAGGGCGTCGGAGCGCTCCGACAGACCAAGCGCCGCCCGATGCCTGGTCCCCATGTATTGGGGGAGGTCACTGCTTGCGGAGAGGGGGAGATGGCAGGAGGCCTCGGAGATGCGCCCCTCCTCGATTACCACCGCGCCGTCATGGAGGGGGAGTCCATCCTCAAAGATGCTGAGGAGAAGCTGGCCGCTTACCAGGCTGTCGAGACGCACCCCGTGGAGGAGGTGATCATCCAGCTTCTCCTGCCTGGCAAAGACGATCAGTGCGCCGGTACGGCGTTCTGCCAGATTGAAAACGGTTGCTGCCAGTTCCGCCAGATTGAGTGGGCTCTTCTCTGGGGTGTTTTCGAAGAAGTTGCGCATCAGGCTGAAGCGGTAGAGGGCCTGGCGGATCTCCCCCTGGAATACGACGATGATCAGGACGAAAATCACCGTACCAAGCTCCTGCAGCACCCAGCTGGTCATGAACAGGCCCAGATTCTTGGTCAGAACATAGAGGAGCACCAGGAAGCCGAGGCCGATGACAACCTGGAGAGCCCGTGTCTTCCTGAACCAGATGTACAGCTGGTAAAGGATCAGGGTCATGATGATGATGTCGGCTACATCCTGAATGCGCATGGAGTGACCTTTAACGATTTATCTGGCAAGGGTGCGGAGAGATGTGGTACTAGAATGTCTGCGGCCGGACGGCCGCCGAATCATTTTTGATAGCATTTTTGCGGGTAAAAGGACAGGGATAAATGTACCGGCTTTCCAACAAGGGCGAGAGGGTGAGGGAGATGTTCGACAGCATCGCCCCGCGCTACGATTTTCTCAACAGGCTGCTCAGCCTTGGCGTCGACCAGCGCTGGCGACGCTTTGCCGTGCGCCAGATCCGCTGCGCCGCGGACGGCAGGGTTCTGGACGTGGCCACCGGCACGGGGGACGTTGCCCTGGCCATTGCCGCCTCCACCCCGGAAACGGTCAACATAAGCGGCATCGACTTCTCCTCCCAGATGGTCGCCCTCGGCCAGGAAAAGGTGAAGAACTCCCCCTACCCAGACAGGATTACACTCCAGGTCGCCCCTTGCGAAGCGATCCCCTTCGAAAGCGACAGCTTCGACTCGGCCACCATCGCCTTCGGCATCAGGAACGTGGTGGACCGCCTCCGCGGCCTGAAGGAGATGCACCGAGTACTGAAACCCGAAGGGAGGGTCGTCATCCTCGAATTCTCCAACCCCCGCTCCAAGGTTTTCAAGTCGCTCTACAACTTCTACTTCCTCAAGGTTCTACCGGTCATCGGCGGGCTTTTTTCCAAGTTCAGCGCCTACAGGTACCTCCCTGACTCGGTCCTGGAATTCCCCCCCCAGGAGGAGTTCAAAAGGATCATGGCCCAGGCAGGATTCCGCAATATCGTCCACCACGACCTGACATTCGGCATTGCCACGGTCTACGTGGGGGAGAAGTAGCACTGCCGAGAGGCTTCACTTGAAACGGATGATGAAGCGGGTGCCGAACTTCTCCTCTGCCTCGCCAGTCCCGGGCCGTTCCACCCTGCCGAACATGGCCCGATCGTAAAAGAGATTCAGATCGACCCCCTTGCCCAGACTGACTCCAAGCTCACTTCTCCAGGAGAGATTGCCCGAACCGCGCATCAGGTCAGTCGCCCCCCTCCCCTCACCGCCGGGTGAGAGTTCGGAGGACCTGGCTTCGTAGGTGTAGAGCGGCAGCCGCGCGACAGCGGTTAGGGATACGTTGTCCAGCAGGGTCAGCCTCCCCCCCGCCTCGCCGTGAATCCTGTGGAGCATCTGCCTAAACCCAGAGCCACCCTCCTCCCTGGCAAGATGGGAGAGAGCCAGCTCTGGCTCAAGGCTTCCACTCTCCCCACCCTCCCCCGTCCTTGTCGAGAACCTCCGCGTATCGAAAAAACCCTCCAGCTGCAGAGGCGGCGAGAGCGACGGCGTGCCCAGGCCCGCCGCGACCGCAAACGATTCCCAGCCAAGGGAAAAGAGCTGGCAGAGGCAAAAGAGTACCCCCAGGAAAAAGGTTCGCAAAGCTGACATCTTCATGGTCAACCACCCGAAAAAACACTATCCAGCCTGAATCCCCTTGCAGCCGCCAGGGGAAGGCGCAGCCACCGTTTTTAGCATACAGAAAGTTACCGGCCATGGCAAACGGACAAACCTTGACTCAGGTCAAGGCCAGGCAACCTGGAATGGGATACTTTCTGCCCCATAAGGAATTGCCAAGCAGCATCGCTCTGGCATAATTCAAGAGCTCTAACGGACGATGAGCCAACAGAAGATGATTACCGGGAATAAACCCGCAACAACACAAAGGAGGAAGGAAATGAGTATGTTCTGTAACCAGTGCGAGCAGGCAGCCAACGGCGTAGGGTGCAATATTTCGGGGGTATGCGGCAAGAAGCCGGATGTGTCGGCCCTGCAGGATCTGCTCCTCTACGCCCTGAAGGGGATAGCCCTCTACGCGACCAAGGCAAGGGAACTCGGCTCCAAAGACGCCACCATCGACCTGTGCGTCGTCGAGGGGCTCTTCACCACCGTCACCAATGTGGACTTCAGCGCAGACCATATCGAGCAGGCGATCCGCAAGGCGGTCATCGTCCGCGGACAGGCCAAGTCCCTCTACGAGCAGACCTGCGCGGCCAAGGGTGTGGCCCCGGCGGCGATCACGGCTCCCCAGGCGACCTGGACCCCGGCCAACGACCAGGCTGGCCTGGTGCGCCAGGGCGAGGAGCACGGCCTGGCCACCCTGCATGTCAACGAAGACATCCGCTCCGTCATCGAGATCCTCACCTTAGGTCTTAAGGGGATGGCCGCCTACATGGACCACGCCCTCATCCTCGGCAAGAGCGACGAGGAGGTTCTGGCCTTCTTCCACAGGGCACTGGCCGCCACCACCGACCCGGCCCTGGGGCTCATGGACTTCGTGGCCTTAAGCATGGAGTGCGGCAAGCACAACATCACCACCATGGGGATCCTCAATGCCGGACACGTGGAGAACTACGGCCACCCCGTACCCACCCCGGTGCAGCTGGGCACCCGTGCCGGCAAGGCTATCCTCGTCTCCGGCCACGACCTGAAGATGCTGGAGGAGCTCCTCAAGCAGACCGAGGGGACCGGTATCAACATCTACACCCACGGTGAGATGCTCCCGGCCCACGGCTACCCCGGACTGAAGAAGTACTCCCACCTGGTGGGTAACTTCGGCGGCGCATGGCAGGACCAGGCCAAGGAGTTCGTCAACTTCCCAGGAGCCATCATCTTCAACACCAACTGCATCCAGAAGCCGGCCGACTCCTACAAGGACCGCCTCTTCACCTGGGGGCTGGTACAGTGGCCAGACGTGAAGCACGTCGAAGGGTGGGATTTCTCCGCGGTCATCGCCAAGGCCAAGGAGCTCCAAGGCTTCCCTGAGAATCCAGGGCAGGAGATCCTCACCGGCTTCGGCCACAACGCCGTCCTCGGTGTTGCCGACAAGGTCATCGAGGCGGTCAAGTCCGGCGCCATCAAGCACTTCTTCCTCATCGGCGGCTGCGACGGCGCCAAGTCGGGGCGCAACTACTACACCGAATTCGCTGAGAAAACCCCGGCCGACACGGTCATCCTGACCCTCGCCTGCGGCAAGTTCCGCTTCAACAAGCTGGAGTTCGGCGACATCGGTGGCATCCCGCGCCTCCTGGACATCGGCCAGTGCAATGACGCCTACTCGGCGGTGCAGATCGCCGTGGCCCTGGCCGGCGCCTTCAACTGCGGGGTAAACGACCTCCCCCTCTCTTTCATCCTCTCCTGGTACGAGCAGAAGGCGGTTGTCATCCTCCTCTCCCTCCTCCACCTGGGGATCAAGAACATCAAGCTGGGTCCGACCCTGCCGGCGTTCATCACCCCCAACGTCCTGAACTTCCTGGTGGAGAACTTCAACATCGGCCAGATCACCACGGTGGAAGCGGACCTGAAGGCAGCTCTGGGGGCATAAGCACCCCGGCAACAGTGGCATGGAAAGAAGGGCGCGGAATTAGATCTCCGCGCCCTTCTTTTTTCAGTCGCTGCGACCGAAGAGATCACCTGCGTAGAGTGGGCCGTGCCGCTCCAGCTGAAGCAGGAAGAGGCGGGCATCCAGCTCAAGCTGGTGGTAGGCCGGCTCCATGTGCTCGCAGAGGCGATAGAAGGCCTTGCCGTGCTCCCGTTCCTTCAGGTGGGCCAGCTCATGCACCACGATCATTCGCAGGAGCGGCAGCGGCGCCTCCCGGAACAGTGCGGCAATGCGGATTTCGTTCTTCGCCTTCAGCCTGCCACCCTGCACCCGGGAGACAAAGGTGTGCAGCCCCAGAGCCTGGTGCACCAGGCCGATCCGGCCATCGTAGGCCACCTTGCTCAAGGGGGAAGAGCTGCGCAGGTACTGGCTCTTCAGCCCAAGCACATAGTCGTACAGCGCCCGGTCGGTGCGGATGTCGTGGCCAGATGGGTAGCGGCCAAGCAGGTAGGCGGAGAGCCTGCCGGAGGCCAGCAGATCACGCACTCGGTCAATTATCTGCGGCGGGTAGCCGGCCAGGTATGGGAGCTGGGGCATTGTGATCCTACTTTCGGGGAGATTATCCAACAATTGAACCAGCGGACAGAGGATGAATCAGACAATACCTACCACGGCTGCAACGGTGGGCAAAGATGAAAATGAGGCTCTTGAGCATTGCAACAGCTGTGGTTGCATGACACTAGTGATGGCAACTGCTGCTGCTCCTCCCAAGGAGCGAACCGGAGTGGGGTGAAAGGGGCTGGCAATGACAAGAACGAGCTACACTGACGACGAAGCGAAGAAGGAGCTGACACCCATTCAGAAGCAGGTCAATGGGGGAAACGGGACCAGCCACAACTCCGTCAATGAGCCACGGACAACCATGGAGAAACAGGTGGCCACCCTGGCCGGCGGCTGTTTCTGGGGGATGCAGGACCTCCTGCGCAGACAGCCGGGGGTGACCTCCACCGAAGTCGGCTACACTGGGGGGAGCGTAGCCAATGCCACCTACCAAAACCACGAGGGGCACGCCGAGGCGGTGCGAGTTGAGTTCGACCCGGCTGAGACCGACTTTGCAACACTCCTGCGCTTCTTCTTCCGGATGCACGATCCCACAACCCTGAACCGACAGGGGAACGACATTGGCAGCAGCTACCGGAGCGCCATCTTCTACCACGACGAGGAGCAGAAGCGGATAGCGGAGCAGGTCAGGAACGAGGTTAATGCCAGCGGCAAGTGGAAACGCCAGCTTGTCACAGAGATCACCCCGGCCGGCCCCTGGTGGCGGGCCGAGGAGTATCACCAGGACTACCTGGTGAAGTACCCGGGGGGGTACACCTGCCACTGGGTTAGGAGTTAGGGTGAGTTAACGCGGAGATTCCCCAGCTAGTCCGCGGGTGCCATTGCCTTGCTACTGGAAGGGACTGCCGGAGGCGCCTCTGCCACAGAGAGTGGCTCCACCTGAGGAGGGAGCGGCGGCGGCACGGGGATCGGCCGGAGCGGCTCCCCCTCGTGCTCTGGGCAGTCGGCTGCCGGCAGGAACTGGGCCGGGAAGTACTCGTCTCGCTTCCCTGGGCAGCCGGAGCGGGCAGGCAGGCCGGTTGCGGGATCGATGGGGAGCTTGGTCACCGTCTCTGGCTGAACGAAGTCGTCGGCCGGCTTCCCCGCCAGGGCCGGGCGCATGAACCTCTCCCAGATGGGGGCCGCCACACCGCCGCCGGTGAACCCCTTGCCACCGGGCCTGGGCTTGTCGTAGCCAACCCAGACACCGGTGACCAACCGGGGGGTATAGCCGACAAACCAGGCGTCCTTGTAGTCGCTGGTGGTGCCGGTCTTGCCCGCGGCCGGGTACTGGCCGGCGAACTTCTTCAGGGACTTGGCAGTGCCGCTGGTGAGCACGTCCTGAAGGATGCGGGTGGTGACATAGGCGGCCGCCGGATCAATGGCCGGGGAGCTTACCACCGGGTTATCCGTGGCAACGGAGCGTCTGCGATCGATGATCCTGACGATGCTCCTCGGCAGAACCCGGTCACCCCCGTTGGCCAGGGGGGCGTAAGCCAGGACGAGATCCCTGAGGGTGACCTCCTCAGTCCCCAGGGCAAGGGAGAGGTCACTCTGCCGCAAGGGGAGGCCCACCCGGGAGGCCAGGTCGCCGAAGGCCGGGATGCCGATGTTTTCCAGCAGTTTGACTGTCACCACGTTATTGGAAAGGGCCAAGGCCTGGCGCAGGGTCAGGGAGCCTTGCACCTCATTGCCGTAGTTCTTCGGAGTCCAGCTCTCCCCGTTCCCCCTGCTGTAGGAGACGGGGGTGTCGTCCCAGACGCTGGTGGGGAGAACCCCCTTCTCCAGTGCGGCGGCGTAGATCAGCGGTTTGATGCTCGAGCCCGGTTGGCGCCTGGAGACCAGGGCACGGTTGTAGCCGTTTTTGGCGACATCCACCCCGCCGACAACGGCAAGGAGGTCACCGGTGCGGGGGTCGAGGGAGACCAGTGCGCCCTGCAACTGGGAGTTGACCTTCCCCACCCCCTCTTTCAGGCTCTTTTCCGCCAGGTTTTGCAGCTCCAGATCCAGGGAGGCGGTCACGTCCAGCCCCCCCTGGTCAATGACCTGGGGGCCGTACAGCTCCACCAGGCGGTTTTTGACGATCTGCAGGTAGGTGTGGGACTGGCTGGCAGGGGTGTACCCGGCCCGCTGGGAGCGGATCTGCTGCTGCCGGGCCGGGGTGATCATGTTGGTATCAACCATCCTCTTCAGCACCGCGTCCCGCCGCAGTGTGACCCTTGCCTGTTCTCCGTAGGGGTTGTAGCGCCCCGGATTTTTCTGCACCCCGGCAAGGATGGCGCACTCAGCCTCACTCAGCTCCTCCGGGTTCTTGTCGAAATAGAGCCGGGCCGCCTGGGCTATCCCCCAGGCGCCGTTACCGTAGTAGATCTCGTTGAAGTACATCTCCAATATCTGGTTCTTGGTGTACTTCTTCTCGAACTCCACCGCCATCATCCCCTCCTTGAACTTGCGGTCGAGGGTCTTCTCCGCGGAGAGGTAGCGGTTCTTGATGAGTTGCTGGGTTATGGTGGAGCCACCCTCTGCCAGGCGCCTTTTGACCACATCCTTCACCAGGGCCCTGGCAATGCCGCGCACGTCGATGCCTCCGTGCTCGTAGAAGCGGGAGTCCTCCACGGCCACAACCGCGTTGCGCAGAAAGAGAGGTATCCGCTCGATGGGGGTCCAGTAGCGCCCCTCTGGCATGATCCGGCCGACGAACCTTCCCTGGCGGTCGAACACCTTGATGGAGGAGAAGGTTGGCGGCAGGAGCGGGAAGGTGGCAATGCTCTCCTGGGCAAAAGAAGGGGGAGCAAGGAGAAGAATGATCAGACAGAGATGGAGGAAAGCGGCAAGGATTCTCTTGGGGACGAAATGATTTTCCACGGACAACGGCTGCTCCTTAAGACCTGAGTGAAACGTAACACTGCATGAAATAACAAAGATACAAAAAGAGAAGCGGAGCAGTCCAGAGAATAGTCGTGAAAATGGACCAATGACCGGATGGCCGGGGGTCATTCGGCGCAGCAGGAGAGCCTGGTGATGTCCCGGCTGAACCCCTGGGCGCAGAGGCGCAGCCCCTCACCCATGCTGGGGTAGACCGGCTGCATGTTGGCCAGGTCGCTGACGGTCGCCCCCAGCTTCAGGGCCAGGGCGGCCTCGTTGATCAGCTCCGTCCCCCGGTGGCAGAGGAGCTGCACCCCCAGGAGCCTTCCGCTCCCCTGCTCGGCGACCATCTTGATCACCCCCTGCCGGTGGCCGGTAACCCTGGACTTGGGGATGGCGGAGACCGGCATGACGTTGACCATTGGGTGAAGACCGGCCAGGCGGGCGCTCTCCTCGCCGTGGCCGACGATCCCCAGCTCCGGGTCGGTGAAGATGGCCATGGGGACGGTGTGGTAATCCATGGGGCAGGCGCAACCGGGGTTGAACATATCCTCCACGGCCAGCACCCCCTCCCTGGCGCCTACGGTGGCGATCATCATCCCGCCGGTGACATCCCCTGCAGCCCAGATCCCCGGGGCAGAGGTGCGCAGGTGCATGTCGACGACGACGAACCCCTTCCTGTCCAGCTCCACCCCGGCCAGCTCCAGGCCGATCCCCACCGTAACCGGGGCAGTGCCGACCGCCAGGAGGAGCCTCTCCCCGGTGAACTCCCGCAGCTCACCTTCAACAAGCGCGCCGAGCAGCACCCCATCCCCCTCTCCCCTAACCGAGCAGACCGGAGCATTCAGGACCACATCTACCCCCTCGCCCCGCAGCACGCGACAGAGCGCCCCGGCCGGCTCCGGCTCCACCATGGGGAGGAGCCTTGGCCCATACTCCAGGATGGTCACCCGGCTCCCCAGCCTCCCGAACATCTGCCCCAGCTCCACGGCGATCGCCCCACCGCCGACCACCAGGAGTGATTCGGGGATTTTCTTGAGGAGGAGGGCGCCGCGGCTGGTGAGGTAGTTCCCCTTCTCCAGCCCGGGGATGGGGGGGATGCGCGGGGTCCCCCCCGTCGCCAGCAGGAACCGCTCACTGCGGTAACGCACCCCGCCGACCTCGATGGTCTCCCTGTCGACGAAGCGGGCCACCCCCATGACCAGCTCCAGGCCGGGGGTCTCCTTGAGGATATCAAGGTAGCGCTCCTGGCGCAGCTCCTGCAACACCCGGTCGCGGTGGGCGGCGAGGAGGGGGGCGTCCACCCCTGCCGGCAGGCAGCCGACGCCGATGGCCGCGCCGAGCGCTGCCTCGTGCCTGAAGAGGGCGGCGTGGATCAGGGTCTTGCTGGGGATGCACCCCCAGTTGATACAGCTCCCCCCCAGGGCGCTCTTCTCGGTCATCAGCACCCTTGCCCCGAAGGAAGCCGCATGGAGGGCGGCGGCAAAGGCAGTGGAGCCGGAGCCGAGGATGATCAGGTCGTGATTGTGGCTGGCAGAACTCTTCATGAATATAGCTTAGCAGCTACCTCAGCCACCGCAATCCCGGCGACGATGGTTCCCCGACCACTGGATAAGTCGAGAGGAGATGATAAACTGTCAACCTGCCGCCAGAAGGCGTACAGTTGAAAATCCATGATCCGGGGGGGGACAATGAACCTGACCAAAGACGAGGTTATCGAGCAGATTGACAGCCGGCGCCGGGATGAGGAGTGCTTCATCAGGAGCTGGGAGGCTGGGCACAGCTTCGTCGACATCGACCTCATCGACCGCTTCGTAGCGGCAGACAAGGAGAGGGCCATTGAGGGGTTCGAGCTCCTCGACATGGAGCAGACCTGGCAGGCCCTCATCGACCTGGACCCGGACAAGCTCAGCCGGGTGAAGAGAAACGGCGAAGAGGTGATCGAGTGGCAGTGGCTCGACAGCCAGGGGAAAGAGCGGACGACGGTCTACCCCTTCACCCCGGAGGGAATCATGACCATCATCGACGAGGAGCTGTTTTCCTGAGGGAAGAGCTAAAAAAGGGGGCGGCCGGACGGCCGCCCCCGCAGCAT
>Ga0209314_10000209_pt1 | contig 25618 bp, 20 predicted proteins | sample I19B2metaG_FD_184146 | JGI IMG/M metagenome (GOLD analysis project Ga0209314, IMG submission 184146) | Lake sediment bacterial and archeal communities from Gulf of Boni, Indonesia to study Microbial Dark Matter (Phase II) - ​I19B2 metaG... | ecosystem: Environmental > Aquatic > Freshwater >... | reverse complement strand
CAAATTCAGTAATAATAAAACTGCTTTTTATAATACCGGAGTAATGGTTTCAATTCAAGCCTTTTTCCTTTTTACAGCTGCAATCCCCACCATTACATCGATTGAGAGCCCGCCCCCCCTCTGGCAGGGACAGATAACACTAAGATTTTGCTTTGTGCTGGACATTTACAACGACACATGTTAGATAAAAGCGAATTATAGTGAATACAATAGATCCATAAATCTATATGCAAAGGGGGTGAATCTTTTGGCTTACAAAATTTCCGACGAGTGCATCAACTGCGGCGCATGTGACGACTCCTGCCCAGTAAATGCCATCAGCGAAGATGGGAACAAGCGCGTTATCGACGCTGACACCTGCATCGACTGCGGCGCATGCGTAGACACATGCCCGGTAAGCGCCATCAGCGCTTAATCAATCACGCAGCAAAACAAAAAGGGCCGGTACGCATGTACCGGCCCTTTTTTGTTTTGTCCGCTCAAGAGATCAAGGAGTCATTGTGTTGCAACCGTCGACCCCACTACCAGCAGGGAAAAATCGACTGCCTCCTTTGGTGAACCACTTACAGCAACCAGAAACGGTATGGCAGCACCCGGCTTCACACCCAGATTTGCCAGAGAGTCGCCGAACTGATTCGCCATGGACTCCTCAATCTTCGCCATGGGGAGCGTGGCTAGCTGATCGTTTGAGAGGATATTGCCGCAAAACGCGTTTTTAGTCCTCAACACCGTACCACCACTGGCGAGAAGGCTCAACTTGACCTGGACTGATGCCCTAGGCTTCTTGTAATTATTAACAGCCTCCCCCCTGACCACGAAGAGCTCCCCCCCCTCGGCGTTAGCAACATACTCTGCCTTGATGTTCCTGATGGCAATCCCCCCCTCTTCTCCACCTTTCTGGCCATACCACTCCACCAGAAAACCCAAGCCTACCTTGGAGAAGAGCTGCGGCCCGCCAAAGAAGTAAGCCCCCCCCCCTGCGAGGGCTACTACCAGAAAGATCGCCCCGACGATGACCAGCAGGGGGAAGAGCGAGGTCTGCTTCTTCCTCGAAACAAGGGATGTGGGGGGCAGCTCCTCTTCCTCCGGCATCATCCCGGCGAGACTTTCACCAGTTGCAAGGCTACCCGTTGACGAAGGTAGATGCACCTCCGCCCTCTCCTCCTCTGCAGGCTTCTCGACGAACTGGAATTCAGCCGGCACCGGCGGGGCTCCCCCCTTCTGCACAGCTTCTGCCGACAAGGGTGCCTGGGGAGGCATTTCGAATGAGAACTCGAACCCTTCACTATCTGCAGCAGAGGATGGAGATTCCTGTGGCTTCTCCTCCTCAGGGGTAAAGCTGAACTCGAACGAAGTGGTGGCTGTCTCCGCTGAGGGCCCGGAGGCGAATGACACCTCGCCGAACTCCATTGAGAGTTCGTCCCTTGCAGCAGGCTCCTCTTGCTGCGGCTTTTCCCCTTCCGGTTCGCCAAAGGAGATGTCACCGAAATCGAACTCTCCAGGAGCTGTTGCCGAACTGTCAACAGCAGTTTCAGCTGAAAACCCGGAGAGGTCTAAAGAGGCAGCTTCTCCTGCTTCAGCAGCAGGAGAAGCTGACCCCCAATCGAACTCATTAGTTGAAATGCCGTCACCACTCGCAGCTGCCGCCGCTTCAGCAGGAGGTTCCACCGCGGCATGGGGCTCGGTGCTGAAGCTGAAAGCCCCTTCCTCTGCTGGGAATCCACCCCCATCCTCCCATGGAGAGGGCGCTGCCTGTGGAGCAGGCTCGACAGTTGCTGTTGCCACGCTTGCAGGTACGGCAGGTGATGGGGGGACTAATTCCTGCGGCAGCTTAAACTCTTCGGCCGACGCCTCATCCTTCTTGACGACAAACACCCCCTTGCATTTCGCGCAACGAACCTTAACCGGCCCTCCGGCAAGCTTCGAATCGTCCATCCTGAACTTTGCGCTGCAATGGTCACACTGAATAATCATCCCACACCCCATATATCCCAAGGCTTGCGACAACGTCGCGTCCCATGACGAGTACGGCACATAAACATGCTACACCGTTATGTTTTTTTCATTTTCTATAACAGAAAGAGAATTTACTGTCAAACTATTAATCCCGCAAACCGGCCTGTCCGCCAACCACTTTTCAATGGGATTTCAGCTGGTTATAGGCGCGCTCCAGATTAACCTCAACAAAGGTGCTGTAGCCCGGCATATCCTTGTATGCGTCAAGGGAGAACTCCTTTTTAGTCCGGGAGATACTGTTCCCCTTCTCCAGATTTCTCAGCACTTCGGACATAAAGTCGCGGAAAAACTTCTTGAAGCGGGTTATTCCTGAACCGTCAGTCACGGCACCGACCCCAGGAATTACCACTTTAGCTGAGAGCTCTTCAAGCCTCTCCAGGGTTTCTCCCCACTCGAACACAGACGCTTCCCCCATATAACCCATTGCATCGCTGAACAGGAGATCAGATGCAAACAACACACCTTCCCTCGGGAGATAGACGACCATATCACCTTCACTATGCCCCTTCCCCATGTTCAACAATACGATAGATGTCCTTCCCCGATTCAGTGTCAGGGATTCGTCGAAGACCAGAGTCGAATTCCTGAACTCGCGGGACTCACCCCTGACAGACTTGAATATCTGGACAGTGACTATTACCTCTGCCTTTTCCGGAAGATCGAAATCCACATAATTGAAACCGGGGTGATGATGGGTGAGCACAACCCGGGTCACCCCCTTTGCAGCGATCTTGCCGATCTCATCGGCCAACTCCTCTACCCCTTCAGCGACGAAGTGGCTGCCGGCGAGAATCGCTTCCTGGCCGGATATCACTATCATTGCATTGCTCAGGGCCTTGCTGCCTGGCTTGGCAATCGCAGCATAGACCGAATCGGAAACCTTTTTCACCTCGTAGTTGGCAGCAGTGAGCGTGGAAGGTGCCAGCAGAGTAATGACCACAACGAATCTGGCCATATTCACGAAACTGGATGCAGCTCCAAATACCGTCATGCGTAACCTCCGATAAAATCAGTGTTCCGTAACTTCCAGACTAAAATGCTTGAGTTTGCCATGTCAATAGTGTAATAATTGCAAGTTCACGGGCGGTTAGCTCAGATGGATAGAGTACAGGCCTCCGAAGCCTGGGGTCGGGGGTTCGAATCCCCTGCCGCCCGCCAATAAAAAAGATGGGTTACGGTTTGCCGTAACCCTTTTTTTATTACCGACTGACCATTTGCAACAAATTACGGAAATCAATTTGCTTTTCTAATTACAAAGTATACCATAGCATCAATATCTAAAGCGGATGCGTACCTAAGAGCTGAGTCACTAACAGGGCTGAAATCATGAGAAGAGTCTGTGCGTGGTGCAACAAGTTCATGGGGAGAAACGACGACCCGTACGATGGGGCCGAGCCGATCACCCACACCATCTGCGACGAATGCGCCGACAACCTGGACTTCCAGTTGGGGGTCCCACTGCAGCGATATCTGGACAGCCTCAAGGTGCCGATCCTGCTGGTTGACGATCGGGGGGATTTCCTCATGGCAAACCCGGCTGCCAGGGAGATATCCCCACTCCCGCTTCCCGCCAACCGGGAATGGGAAGGCAAGATCTACGAATGCTCCCATGCCAGGCTGCCGGAGAGGTGCTGTCACTCCATCCACAGCAGCGGTTGCACCATAAGGTTTGCAACCAACGAAACCTACGCCACTGGGAGGGCAATAGTTTCACTCCCGACCCTTGTCAATGGCTGCAGCTCTTCACCTGACCAGAAATGCGATTACCTCGTCTCAACCAGCCTGATTGAGGGCATTGTCCACCTCAAAATAGAGAAGGCGTGAAAGAGACCGCCTAGGCCAGCATCATCTCCATCAGGCGGAACCCATCCTCCACAACCACCCCGGACTCCCCGGCTGAATCCTCGTCATACCCTGCGACCCCCGGATTTTCCGACTCTTCCCCCCTGTAAATGATGAACGGCACCGGATCCGAAGTATGGGTCATGCGCGCCAGGGGGGTGGGGTGATCTGGAGTGCACAGAATCCGGTAATCCCCGAATTGCCTCACACCTTCCAGCACCGGGCCCACCACCTGGGCATCAAAGTCTTCTATGGCCTTCAGCTTATGCTCCAGGTTGCCGCTGTGAGCCGCCTCGTCCGGCGCCTCCACGTGCAGGTAGACGTAATCCGAGGTTTGCAGCGCCTTCAATGCCGCTTCGGCCTTCCCCCTGTAGTTGGTATCTATATAGCCGGTTGCACCAGGGACCTTGATGATCTCCAAGCCGGCATAGACCCCTATGCCGCGCACCAGATCCACCGCGGAGATCACCGCGCCGGTCAGGCCGAATTTCTCCGCGTAGGTCGCCATGCGCGGAGCCCTCCCCTGCCCCCATAGCCAGATGGAGTTGGCCGGCAGCTTCCCCCCCTCCAGCCTGCGTCGGTACTGGGGATGGTTATGAAAAACCATCTGGGACGCGTTCATCAAGGTGATCAACTTCTCCGCCCCGTCTCCGCTGGGGAGGTAATCCAGGATCGACTGGCCGGTTATGTCATGGGGGGGGGTTGCGCAAATTTTTTCGTTGCCGCCGCGCCAGACGAGGAGATGGCGGTAGCTTATGCCCGGGTAAAAGCGAAACTCGTCATCTCCCAGCTCCTTCTGCAGGGCATTGACCAGCTCTGCTCCATCTTCCGTAGATATATGCCCTGCAGAATAATCCTTCATCAACAGGGTGCCGGCCCGGGCCTCGAGATTGACGAGGTTGACGCGCAGGGCCACGTCGTCCGGGCCGAGCTCGATCCCCATGCTGGCTGCCTCCAGGGGGGAGCGGCCGGTGTAGCAGCTGCGCGGGTCATAGCCGAAGACGGAGAGATTGGCAACATCGCTCCCGGGAGGGTACCCCTGGGGAACCGTCTTGGCGAGCCCCAGAGTTCCGCGTCTGGCCATGAAATCCATGTTTGGGGTGTGGGCCGCCTGCAGCGGCGTCCGGTTGCCCAGTGATTCGATTTTTTCGTCGGACATGCCGTCGCCGAGAAGAACAACGTATTTCATAAACATTCCTTTCATTCAACTCGCAGGAGAGTTCCGCAAATGGCCTAGCCGCGCGGATGGAGTTCCTGGTGAAGCCTTTTCAGCCGTTCCCGCGAGATATGGGTGTATATCTGGGTTGTGGAGAGATCCGCATGACCGAGCATCAGCTGCACGCTGCGCAGATCGGCTCCGTTTTCAAGGAGATGGGTGGCGAATGAGTGCCTCAGGGTATGGGGTGAAATGTCTCTCCTTATCCCGGCCTGCAGAGCCCTCTTCTTGATGATGTTCCAGAAGGACTGGCGGCTCATCTTCCCCCCCAAGCGGCTAAGGAAGAGAAAGCGGCTCTCCCCCCCCCTGTCCAGCGACTTTCTAGCATGGAGGAGATAATCGGCCAGCACTTTGGCCGCCGACTCCCCCACCGGCACCAGGCGTTCCTTCTCACCTTTTCCCGAAGTCATCAGGTAGCCCGCCACCAGGTTGAGATCGCTCAGCCGCAGGGACACCAGCTCGGAAACCCTCAGCCCTGTGGCGTAGAGGAGCTCCAGCATGGCCCGATCCCTCAGATCGATGCACTCGTCACCCGAAGGGGCAAGGAGCAGAGCCTCCACCTCAACCGGGCTCAGCACATGGGGGAGCTTCCCCGGCATCCTGGGGGACTCGATGATGGCGGTTGGATTGTCCGCCGCATACCCCTCCCTGAGGAGGAAGCGATGGAACATCCTGATGGAGGAGAGGGCTCTTGCCCTGCTGCGCGGGGCAAGCCCGGAATCCTTCAGGGAGCCGAGGTAAGAAGATACATGGGTCGACCGAACCTGCGAAGGTTCGCGGCATCCGCCACCCTCAAGGAAGCTCACATACCCCCCAACATCCCGACTGTATGCCTCCAGGGTGTTCCTTGTCAATCCCTTCTCCACGACCAGGTAGGAGAGGAACAGATCGAGATAGTGGTTCATGACTCGATCGCTGCCAGGAGGCGGCTCTTGATCTCGGCCAGCTTCTCCTCGCCTGTTATCTTGTGTCCGAATATGTCCCGCACATAAAAGACGTCCGCGACCTGATCCACCTTGGTGGAGATCTTGGCCACGCCGATGTAGAGCCCCATATCGCTAAGGGCGGCGGTAATGCCGTAGAGAAGCCCGACCTTGTCGTGGGTGTAGATATCCAGTACCGTGTAATCCACAGAAACCTCATTGTCGATCTCGACCCTTGTGGGAAACCTGGGTTTCTGCTTCTCAATTGCCGGCTGGGACCTGCGCCGTTTCTCCACCAGTGACTGCACCGCGACCTTCCCCTCCAGAACGTTGCACATGTCCTCCTTCAGCCTGTTCCACCGGTTTTCATCTGTTATTACAAACCCCTGGGGGGAGTTCACCTGCAGGGTATCCAGCGCCTTGCCGTTCTTGCTGGTATGGATCTGGGCACCGAGGATATTGATCCCGTTGGCAGCCATCACCCCGGTAATTTTGGAGAAGAGCGCCGGCAGATCCCGGGTGGCAATGGTAAAGAAGGTGAATCCAAGATCTTGGCAATGCCTGAGTTCGATGATTATCTGCTCATCGTCAAGCCGGAGCAGCAGGCGGACATGCTCTGCCAGCTCCTCCGGCCTGTGGGAGAGCGTATGCCTGGTGGTGAGGGCTTTCAGCTCCTCCATGACCGCCTGCTGGGGGAGGTCCCCCTCCAGAAGGGCCATGACCCTGCGCCTCACACCCTTGACCCTCTCCCCGCTTGCTTCGAGGCGGAAATCCCCCCTCTCCAGGACTTGATAGGTCTTTTCGAACAGTTCGCGGAAGAGCATCTTCTTCCAGTCATTCCACACATCCGGCCCCACACCCTTAACATCCGCATAGGTCAGGAGATAGAGCATCTTCAGGTTCTCGCTGCTCCCCATCTGCTTGGCGAAATCGATGATCATCCTCTCGTCATGCAGATCGCGTCTCTGGGCGATATGGGCGAAGAGCAGGTGTTGGCGGACGAGAAACTCAAGCCGCTCGCTGTCTTCCCGTGAGAGCCCCATCCTGCGGGCAATGGTCCTGCTGAGGAGCGCCCCCTTTTCCGCATGGCCTCCCCCCTCCCCCTTGCCGATGTCATGGAAAAGAACCGCCAGGAGAAGCAGCTCCCGCTTCTCAATCTCCAAGGCAAGGGTGGTAAGATCCGGCAGATCCTCTCTGTGGTTACCCTGCCAGAGGCTTACTATCTCCTCCACGCAGAAGAGGGTGTGGGTATCCACGGTGAAAACATGGTAGAGATCGTGCTGCACCTTGCAGTAGATCCGCTCGAACTCCGGGATGTAATGGTTGAGGAACTCCAGGTGGTGCATCAGCTTCAGTGTCTCAACCACCCCCTTGTCTGAACGGAGGATGGCAAAGAAGGAGGCGTTCACCTCGCGGCTTCTGCGGAACTTGTCGTTGATCAGCTGCAGCTTGCGCCTTATGAGGGACTTGGTCTCCACAGCAAGCCTTACCCCCTGGTGCTGGGCAGCCTCGAAGATCTTCATGAGAAGCGCCGGCGTGGCATCAACCACCGTCTCGTCAGGCACCACCAGCTCCCCCCTGACAACATAGAGCCCCTCCCCCAGGTGCCTTCGGATGAAGTAGCCGAGAATTTTTCCCGGGCCGTCATCCCTGCGTCTGCACCTGGTGATAAGGGAGGCGCAGAGGTGCTCGGTCCGGGTTGCCTGGAGATAATACTCGCGCATGAACTCCTCGACGGCGAGGGTTTTCCCGTGATCTTTGAAACCGCGGGATGCCGCAAGCCCTATCTGGGCTTCGAAGGTTATCTGATCGTTCTTCCTCCCCGCAAGGTAGTGCAGTTCGTTACGCAGCCTCCAGAGGTATGACTTCGCCGCTTCAAACCCCTCCAACTCCTCTTCGGACAGAACCCCCTTGATGACCAGCTCGCGCATGCTCCCTACCTTGAACTTGAGCTTGGCCACCCACAGGGCGGTCTGCAGGTCGCGCAGCCCACCCTCGCTCTCCTTGATGTTCGGCTCAAGGATATAGACCGAGGAGCCGTACTTACCCCGCCTCGTCTCCAACTCGTGGAGCTTGTCGTTTATGAATGAATCGCTCCCCTTGGAGATCAGCTGCCTCTGGAAGGCCTTCCAGAACTCCCCGTAGAGACTCTTGCTGCCGACAAGGAAGCGGCTGTCCAGCATGGCCGTCCTGACAGTCGAATCACCCATCCCCATCTCCATGCAGTCTCCGATGGTTCTCACCGAATACCCCACATCGAGTCGCATGTCCCAGAGGAAATAGAGGAGCTTCTGGGCTATCTCCTCCACCAACTGCAGGCTTTTCCCTCCGTGAAGGAACATCAGGTCTATGTCTGAAAAGGGGTTGAGTTCGGCGCGACCATAGCCGCCAACGGCCACCAGGGTGAGATCATCCACCCTGCCATGGGCATCCATGTCTTGAAGGATCGATGAGTAGAGTTTCAGGACGAGGGTATCGGTCATGGCCGTTATGGCGGCGACCGTCTCCTGGCCCGAGAGACCTTCACGGTGCTGCTGCCTGATCACGTCGCGATAATGGGCGAGGAAACGCCTGGACGCGGCAAGGTAAAGGGGCCTCTTCTCTTCGAAGGTCGCCCTCCCCGAATCACCGGTAGCGTGGGTCTCGTCCGGGAAGTACCGGTCAATGGTGTATTCCATGGCTTACTCCCCCTAGCTTGTTGCCGTTAGCGATGGATTTGACTGCGACCCGAGCATTTTCCCTGCAGGCCGACTCTCATTTGAGAGTGGCGACATAGGCGGAAATCCCATCCAGGATACCTTCGGCGGCCTGATCCTGGTAGGACGGGTCTGCCAGCCTTGCCTCCTCGCGCTCGTTGCTGATGAAGGCTGTCTCCACCAGGATGCTCGGCATGGTGGCGCCGACGAGCACATAGAAGGGGCCCTGCTTGACCCCGAGATTCTTCACGGGCTGGAAGCGTGACGACAGCCTCTTGTGCACGGTCTTTTGCACCTCTTCGGCCAGATGGGCCGAATCGTTCAACTTGTAGTTCGCCATCAGGTCGAAGAGGACCGCCTGGAGAAGACTCACCTTCTCCAGGGATGTGCCGTTCTCCCTGGCCGCCAACTGGGCGGCCTTCTCCGTCTTGGCCAGGTTGAGATAGTACGTCTCCACCCCTGTGGCGCTCCTGTTGAGGGAGGCATTGGCATGGATGGAGACGAACAGGTCGGCCCCGACCTGGTTGGCGATGGCCGTCCTCTCCTGCAACTCGATAAAAACATCGGTGGAGCGGGTCATGACCACGTCTACCCCCAGCTCCTCCTTCAGCTTCTTCGCCAGGGAGAGCCCCATGGCCAGGACCACGTCCTTCTCCTGCAGGCCGTTAGGCCCGACTGCCCCAGGGTCCTTGCCGCCATGACCCGGATCCACAACGATCCGCCTGATCTTGCCCGGTTTTAGCTGCGCTCGCGGCCTGCTCTTCACCGGAGGCTGCTCCCTGGGGGTCTCGACAGGTACGACCCTGGCGACCGCCTGGGCTGCTTCCGCTGCCTTGGTTTCGGCAGTAGGGGGTTGCGGTGCTGCCGCCTTTATTTCCGGAGCCAGGGAGCTGATCTCCGCCCGACGCTCCCCCTTGACATCGACGATGATCCGGAAAGGATCGGCAAAGGTGAATATCTTGTAGTCACGGACGTTGTCGATGTCCAGCACGACCCGCACCGTATCGGCGCGATACTGGGCAGCCCTGGCCGACTTGAGCAGGCCGTCGCCTATGGGGAGATCCTTCACACCGGCGGCCAGCTTGGCGCCGTTGATGTCGAAATATATCCTGCTGAGAAGAGCGCTCCCCGGCGACTTGGCGATTTCGTGCCTCTCGAATGATGCCTCCCGGTCAAGGGTAATGGCGACCCTGGTGTAATCGGGGGTTGACCAGTGGCGCACCCCGGTAACCTCCGCCTGTCGCGGCAGCTCCTTTATCACCGCTGCCGCAGCCGGCTTGGCAGCTCCCTTTTGCGCCAGCTTCTCCCCAACCTTACTTTTTTTGGCACCCTTCCCCTTGGAAGCGACCTTCTTCCTGGCAACAGCTTTTTTGCCGCTCTCCCCCTCTGCGGCGATCAGTGAACAGGGCAGGGCCAGAAAGAGGAGAATCACGGCAAGACAGCACAGTCGGCGCAGCATCAGAGCATCCTCTTCAGTTCATCGAGAATATTGAGGGCCTCAAGGGGGGTGATGGCAGCCACGTTTATCTCCTCCAGCCGCCGCCTTAGCTGGCCGCTGCCGTTGTCGAACAGTGAGAGCTGGGGACTGGGGAGCGGTGTGGCGCTCTTCTTCCCCCTGGAGATGCGCGGCACCCCCTCTGCGGAGAACTCACCCTTCTCCAGGTTGTGGAGGATCTCCTTGGATCGCTCGATTACCGCCAGTGGTATTCCGGCGAGGCGTGCCACCTGGATGCCGTAGGAGTGGGACGCACCGCCGGGGATGATCTTACGCAGGAAGATCACCTGGTCGTTCCATTCGCGCACGGCGATATTGAAATTCTTCACACCGGCGCGGGTGACCGCCAGTTCGGTCATCTCGTGATAATGGGTGGCGAAGAGGGTCCTCGCCCTGTGCCCCTCCGAGTCGTGGAGGAACTCGGCAACCGCCCAGGCGATGGAGACACCGTCGAAGGTCGAGGTGCCACGGCCGATCTCGTCAAGGATCACCAGGCTGCGGGGGGTGGCATTGCGCAGGATGTTGGCCGTCTCGGTCATCTCCAGCATGAATGTGGACTGCCCCCTTGCCAGGTTGTCCGAGGCGCCGACCCGGGTGAAGATCCGGTCGGTCACGCCGATGACCGCCCCACCGGCAGGTACGAAGCTCCCCATCTGGGCCATGAGGGTGATGAGGGCCACCTGGCGCATGAAGGTGGACTTTCCGGCCATGTTGGGGCCGGTGATGATGAGCAGCTGGTTCTCCCTGCCGTCCAGGCAGACATCGTTGGCGACGAACCGCTCCCCGAGATTCAGGGACTCCACCACCGGATGCCGGCCGTCACTTATGGAGATGACGTCAGCGTCATTGATCTCCGGGCGGCAGTAGTCTGACTCATGGGCCAGCCTGGCCAGGGAGAGGAGAACGTCGATGGTTGCCAGGAGGTCTGCTGTCCGAGCTATCCGCCCACCCTGATCGGCCACCCTGCACCTGATCTCCTGGAAGAGGGCGTACTCCAGCTCGGCGATACGGTCCTCGGCACCAAGCACCTTCTCCTCGTACTCCTTAAGCTCCGGGGTTATGAAGCGCTCAGCATTGGCCAGGGTCTGGCGGCGGATGTAATCTTCGGGGATATCGGCGAGGTTCGCCTTGGTCACTTCGATGTAATAGCCGAACACCTTGTTGTAGCGGATCTTGAGGGAAGCTATGCCGGTGCGGGACTTCTCCTGGGCCTCCAGCCGGGCGATGTACCCCTTCCCCTCGCGGCTGATGCTGCGCAGCTCGTCAAGTTCGGCGTTGTATCCATCTGCAATCACCCCGCCGTCCCTGAGGACAAAGGGCGGGTTTTCGGCAATCGCCCCCCTGATGAGGAGGGCCACATCATGCAACGGGTCGATTGCCCCCAGGGTCTCCCGCAAAAGTGGAGCAGCGCAGGAGCCCGCGCTGGCAATAATGGCCGGGATCCTCTCCAGGGAGTCCCGCAGGGCGACCATGTCCTTGGCTGATGCCGATGCAAGACTGATCCTGCCGTTGAGTCGCTCCAGGTCATGGACACCCTCCAGGGCGGAGAGGATGTCCCCCCTCCTGGACTGGTCAGCGACCAGCTCCTCCACTGCATCCAGCCGCCGGTTTATCTGCTCCACCCCAAGTAGCGGGTAGTTGATCCACTGTTTGAGCTTGCGCCCACCCATGGGGGTGACCGTGTGATCCATCAGCCCCAGGAGGGAGCCGCGCCGCTTGCCGTCGGCCATGGTCCGGGTAAGCTCAAGGTTGCGCCGGGTGGCATCGTCCAGGAGGAGAAACTCGCGGCTCTGGTAGGTGACCAGCTCCCTGAGGTGGAGCGCACCACCCTTCTGGGTCTCTTTCAGATAGTGCAGCACCGTTGCTGCAGCGGCAGCCGCCGACTTCATCTCGCCGCAGATGGAGTCGGGGGGGACTCCGAACTGTTCGTCAAAGAGGCGGACCGCGTACTCCCGGTCGTAAGCCCAGCCGTCGATGAAGGTGACAAGCGGTGAGCCCTCCATCTGCAGGGCCCTGTGAAGGGAAGAGTCGCGGCTGTCGGCCGGCAGAAGCATCTCCCTCGGGGCGATGCAGGCCACCTCGGCCAGGACCCCACCCTCCCCCTCCACCTCGGTAGTGCGGAACTGGCCGGTGGACAGGTCGAGGCTCGCCAGGCCGTAAACCTCGCCCCCCGGGACGATCGCCAGGAGAAAGTTGTTCTCCTTGGGTGAGAGGGTATCGCCGTCAATTACCAGACCGGGGGTTATGACCCGGACCACCTCCCGCCGCACTATCCCCTTGACCGCCTTGGGGTCCTCCACCTGCTCGCAGATGGCCACCTTCTCGCCGGCCTCGATCAGCCTGGCGATGTACGGGTTGGCGGAGTGATATGGGATGCCGCAGAGGGGGACCTCGCCACCCTCGGCGTTCTTGTTGCGTGAGGTTAGGGTGATGTCGAGAATGCGTGAGGCCTTGACCGCATCTTCGAGGAACATCTCGTAGAAGTCGCCAAGGCGGAAGAAGAGAATTGCGTCCTGATAGCCTGCCTTTATCTCCAGGTACTGGCGCATCATCGGCGTAAGTTCGATCGCTGTGCTCATGTATGTGACTCTTTACTCAAGACTATTGGGTGTGAAATCCGCGCGCCATGATCCTGGCAACACTGCTGCTCCCCGCTGACCGCCGCAGCGGATGGGGGATCAGGAGATGAACATGGCGTCGCCGTAGCTGTAAAAACGGAACCCCCTGGCCACCGCCTCGGAATAGGCCGCCAGCACACTCTCCCTGCCGGCAAATGCCGAAACCAGCATGAGGAGTGTCGACTTGGGGAGATGGAAATTGGTGATCAGTGCATCGACCACCCTGAAGCGGTAACCGGGGAAGATGAATATCTCCGTTTCGCCGCTCCCGGCCAGCAGGGTACCCCCTGCAGCGGCATGCTCCAGGGTGCGGGTCACGGTCGTCCCCACGGCAACAACCCTCCCCCCCCTCTCCCGGCAGGCATTTATGGCGGCAACGGTCTCCTGGGGGACACGGTACCGCTCGCTGTGCATCCTGTGCTGGCGCGGGTCCTCGACCCTCATGGGCATGAAGGTGCCAAGCCCCACGTGCAGGGTTATGGTGGCCGTCTCCACGCCGCGACCGCGGATACGCTGCAGCAGGTCTCCGGTGAAGTGGAGGCCGGCGGTAGGGGCGGCTACCGCCCCCCGCTCTGCGGCGAACACCGTCTGGTAACGTTCGCGATCGCTCTCCGTAGGGGCACGGCGTATGTAGGGGGGGAGAGGAACCTGTCCGACCCGCTCCAGCCAGGAGACGAAGTCGTCAAAGCCGGAAAAGGAGACGACCCTGGTTTCACCATCCCCCTGGCCAAGCACCGTGGCACAGACCCCCTCCTCAAGGTGGATGAGTGTGCCAGGTCTGGACGGTTTGGAGGAGCGGATCAGGCTCTCCCACTGCTCATCATCACCGTCCAGGCGGCGAACGAGAAACAGCTCCACCCTGCCGCCGCTCTCCTTGCGGCCGAAGAGCCTGGCCGGCAGGACCCTGGTGTCGTTGAGGACCAGCAGGTCCCCGCTCCGCAAAAGGTCCGGGAGATCGGTGACGGCGTACTCGCCGATCTCCCCGCTCTGCCGCCCCAGGGTCATAAGCCTGGAGGCATCCCTCTTCTCCAGGGGTTCGCTGGCGATAAGCTCATCTGGTAGGTTAAAGTCGAAATCGTCCTGTCTCATTGTCTGCGTATACTCATCCTCCGGCACAGTGGAGGAGTGGCACTGATTTGTTGTGGGGAGCGTCAGTTCTTGAGCCGTTCGAGCCTGGTACCCGGGTAATAGTAGCCGAGAATCTCCCGATAACTGAAACCATCTGCTGCGCGCTGCTTCGCCCCCCACTGGCAGAGGCCGACTCCATGACCGTTGCCCACTCCCGTGAAGGTCACTTCGTCACCCTTTTGCCTGATGGAAAAATTGGTGCTCTTCAGAACTGCGTAGCCGACGGACTTGCGGAAATTGACCGCCGAAATCCTAGCCTCACCCTTGGACGTCACCAGGGTCAGGCTCTGCAGCCTGCCGCTGCCATTAGTCTTGCCGCACCGTATCTCCCTGATGCTGCCGAATTGGTAACCGGCGCTTCTCAGCTGCGACTCTATCTTCCTGAGCCCAAGCCTGAGTTCCCAGCGGGCAGATGGGGAGGCGAGGCAGTAATCACACTCCACCCCCTGCAGGTAAGGGATATCCGCTCCCCAAACATTGCCGGCAGCTTCGGTGTGCCCGCCACAGTTAGCGTGGTAGAATGCCTGGATGACGGATGACGCATGGACCAGAACCTCTCCGGCTGTCTCCCTGACAGCCCTGGCGGCGCGGCTGTCTTCGATGTCGGCGCCGTTGTACACCTGATCCATGACACTGGACTCCAGGTGGTAGAGGGCTCCTCGTCGGCTGTCCTTCTGATAGATTGCATAGGAGCGGGCAATTACCGCCTGTGCCTTGACCGCCTCGGCAGGCCAGAGGGAAGAGATTTCGCAGTTAATCAGGCCGACCAGATACTCCTCCAGGGGGAGTTCATTTACGACCAGGATCCCCTTGTCGAAAGGGTGCAACTCGATGACCCCACGATACCCCCTGCCGTTGATCCTGACGACGGATGGAGAAGAAACCGTGAACTTTCGTGAAGTGCCCCCTCCCAGATGCACCCCCCCTGCCACGCGTCTGGCCACGGAGGGGAAATCAACGCTGACTGCATCGCCATCTTCATCGCTGACAAGCAGGCCTTCACCGTCGATCCTTACCTCGTCCTGGGTTCGAAGCACCGCAACCCGCACGGTTTCCGGCCGGTAGGCAGCTGAAACCATGACTGCGGCGGCAAGCAGCAGAGGAACGACAAATAAGAGTAAACGATTAATTTTCAAGAGATTATCCCGAATTAAAATTATAATAAAGATCACAAATCCCGATGACAGTCAACAGATAATAGAATTGGCTGCGACATTACCACACCGCCCCATTTCGCGGGGAAACAAATCCGGCTATACGACTACCGTTTGGCAGATAAATTGCAGAAATACAGACGAACATCTGATAATGCCGTGATTACGAAAAGTTAACAAAACAGCCCTGCAAGAAGAAACAGAGTGGCATTTAGCGTATGAAGCCATGGACAACGCCGCGTCACCTCATTAGAGAGACCAAGCCTCTCGCGTTTTCGGATCGACCGATGCATTGCAGGCGAAAGATAATAGCGACAGGCGAACAAGCAACATTAGTCACAACTAACCGTTATTTCACGCGTTTACGCTGTGAAATTCAGCTCCCCCATGGCATGGGGCAAAGGCAGAATTAAGAGACAATGAACTCACTCAAGGTAAAAATACTCGGCACAGTATGCATGCTGATCATTATCTTCCTGACGGCGGCAAGCTACCTCAATTTCAAATACCAGAAACAGCTGATCCACAAGATAACCACCAGCAACATTCACCTTCTCAACGAAACAGTTAAAAGCAGCATAGCAGACGCCATGCGCAACGGCCGTTCGGATGAGGTCCGCTCAATTCTTTCGAAACTCAGCGCCTCCGCCCACATCAGCTCCATCCGCATTCTCGACCCGGAAGGGGTCATACTCAACTCCGCCAACGGCTCCGAGGTAGGGGGCACGATCCCCAAGGAGGACTTGTCCGCCATCAAACGGGGCGACTCAACCATTCTGGACAACCTGCAGACATTTACCTCCATATCACTGATAAAGAACAGCCCGGCATGCCATGGTTGCCACAACCCCGCCTCGGAAGTACTCGGCATCCTGCAGGTAAATATCTCCACCGAAGATCTGCGCGGCTATCTGGAAGCGATGCGTAATAACGAGATCGGCTCCACCGCGGCAATCATACTACTCATAATCATAACCATCTCCGCCTTCATCTATCTCTATGTGGACAAGCCGATCAGGAGACTGATCAGCTCCATGCGGCAGGTCGAAAGCGGTGACTTCAGCTCCCAGATAAACATTACCAGCAGCACAGAGATGAACCTTCTCGGCAGCCATTACAACCACATGGTCACCCAGCTGAGCGATGTCATGAACAAGGCCATCGAGCATGAGCGCGACCTGGCCATTGCCCAGGGGAAACTGGCCCACCACCGTGAAGTGCACCAGTTGAACCAGCGGCTGGAGACACAGATAAACGAGATAGAAGCCCTCAACATCACCCTGGAGGAGCGAATCGAGGAGATCGAGGAGGCAAACTACAAGATTGCCGACCTCGCCGGCGAACTGGAGGACAAGAACACCAACCTTGAAAAGGTGGTTGCCAGGCTCTCGACCCTCTACAAGGTAGGATTGGCTATCAACTCCAACATGGAGAACGAGAACATCTTCCGCCTCATTGTCGACACCACCATGGATACACTTCACGCCGACATAGGTTACATCATCATTCACGACAAGCAGAAGAATGTAATGATGGTAGACACCCTCGTCGGACACGAGAAACTCTCATCCGAGGAGGTCTACCTGCCGATGAAGCCTTCGAGCGTATCGGGGTGGGTTATCAACAATGGCAAACCGCTCCTAATCTCCGACATAAGCGACGCCCCCCAGTTCGACCGGTTCAGCGCCCTCGGCTACGAACGCAAGACCCTCATCTGTGCCCCCCTGGTCGTCAAGGACGAAATCATCGGCACAATCACGGTTGTCAACAAGAATGACGGTTCCACCTACACCAACGAGGATCTGGGGCTCCTGACCACTATTGCCGCCCAGGCGAGCATCGCCATCAAGAATGCCATGCTCTACGAGGACCAGCAGAGAACCTACATGAACACGATCCACGCCCTTGTCTCGGCGATAGAGGCCAGCGACAGCTATACCCGTGGCCACTCTGAGCGCGTCACCCGCTACAGCCTTGCCATTGCCAGGAAAATGGGGCTCTCTCCCGAACGGCTGAAGATAATGGAACGGGCGGCAGTACTGCACGACATAGGCAAAATAGGGATCAACATAGCCCTCCTCCACAAGGTGGGGCGCCTGACCAAGGAGGATGTGCTCGACCTGCAGCAGCATCCGAACATCGGCATCAAGATTCTGGAGCCTATCGAGTTCCTCAGCGACGTCCGCATCTGCATAGAACAGCATCATGAACGTTTCGACGGCAAGGGGTACCCGAACGGAACGGCGGGAGAAGAGCTGCTCCTCGAATCCCGCATCCTGGCCATTGCCGACGCATTCGACGCAATGACTTCGGACCGCCCCTACCGCAAGGCGCTGCACCTGGAAATTGCCCTCAAAGAGCTGGAGGACCATGCGGGAACCCAGTTCGACCCGGCAATTGTTCCACACTTCACAGAGCTGCTCAGACAGGGCGACTTCTTCTTCCCCGAACTTGCCCAGCAGGCAGTGCAGGGATACGCTGCTCCAGCCTGTTGAAGTGCAATTGCCTCCCAGGCTGATTAATGCTATAAAACCCCAATGACCCCCCTACCCTCCACCAACAAGGCGGAAATCCCCCTGCTGCAGGTACGGGACCTGACCGTACAATTCCCATCGGCAAAATCCGAACAGTTCAAGGCCGTCGACGGCCTCTCACTCTCCCTGGGACACGGCGAAACCTTGGCCCTGGTAGGTGAATCAGGCTGCGGCAAGAGCGCCACCGCCCTGGCGATCATGCGACTCACCCGCAAGCCGGGAATCATCACCGGCGGAGAAGTGCTCCTGGAAGGGAGAAGCCTTCTGGAGCTCCCGGAAAAGGAGCTGCAGCTTCTGCGGGGGGGGACATACTCCATGATTTTCCAGGAGCCGATGACATCCCTCAACCCGGTACTCAAGGCCGGTTTCCAGGTAACAGAGGGGATAGTTAGGCACAAGAAGATCTCCAGGAAGGAGGCGGAGCGGGAAGCCGTCAGACTGCTGGAACAGGTAGGGATTCCGTCGCCCCGGGAGCGCTACCACGCTTACCCACACCAGCTTTCAGGGGGGATGAAGCAGAGGGTGATGATCGCCATGGCCCTGGCCTGCAGGCCGAAACTGCTCATCGCCGATGAACCTACCACTGCCCTTGACGTTACCATCCAGGCCGAGATTCTGGAACTGATTGACAGACTGAAAAGCGAATTGGAGATGAGTCTAATCCTCATCACCCACAACCTGGGGATAGTTGCCGAAAGAGCAGACATGACCATGGTGATGTACGCCGGCAGGGTCATGGAAACCGCCCCCACAGCCACACTGCTGGCAAACCCTCTCCACCCCTACACCAGGGGGCTACTGGCATCCCTGCCGCAAAACAGCCCACCCCACACCAGGCTACCGACAATTTCGGGGGGAGATTCCTGCAACGGGTGGGACGGAAACGGCTGCCCCTTCTCCCCCCGCTGCCCCGGAAGTGATGGGCCTTGCCGTACCGCAAGGCCGGATCTCGTGGAAGCAGAGACTGGGCACATGGTCTCCTGCTGGAAGGCACCGCGGCCATGAGCACGAATGGATCACCCATACTTGAGGTCCGGGACCTGCACAAGAGCTTCGAGCAGAAAGCCGGGCCACTCCTTCCGGCTCGGGCCGTCAAGGCCGTTGCCGGGGTAGACTTAAGACTCTACCCGGGGGAAACCCTCGGCCTTGCTGGAGAGTCGGGATGCGGTAAATCCACCCTGGCGAAGATGATCATGGGGCTCACCACACCCTCTTCAGGAGAGATCGTCTTCAAGGGAACCCCTCTGCAGATGCTCAGCAGCAACTCCCTGGCAGATTTCAGGAAAACCGTGCAGATGGTTTTCCAGGACCCCTTCGCCTCACTCAATCCGCGCATGAGAATTGGCGAGATCATCGCCGAACCCATGAATATTCACCGCATAGCCCCGGCCACGGAGATCAGGGAGAGAGTGGCAAGACTAATGCAAATGGTCGGCATCTCCCCTGAACTGTACGACCGCTACCCCCATGAGTTCTCCGGCGGGCAGAGACAGCGAATCGGCATAGCAAGGGCAATCGCAGTCAGCCCGCAGGCGATCATTGCCGACGAGCCACTCTCTGCCCTGGACATCTCCATCCAGGCGCAGATAATAAATCTGCTCCAGGAACTGCAGCAGAGCCTCAAGCTCGCCTACCTCCTCATCTCCCACGATCTCTCCGTAATCCGCCACATGAGCGACCGTGTGGCCATCATGTACCTGGGGAAGATAGTGGAGGAGGGGGAGAGCGAGGAGATCTTCACCCGCTGCCTGCACCCCTATACGGAGGCACTCCTGGCTGCCATCCCAGGAGAAGGGGGGCAGAGACGAAAACCTAAATCCGGAGAGATGCTTGCCAACGGCAGCGGCTGCCCCTTCCTGGGCAGATGCCCCTATGCCGGGGAGATTTGCCGCCAGGCCGCGCCGCGGTTGGAGGAGAAACTGCACGGCCACAGTGCGGCATGCCACTTCAGCAAGGATATCTTCCTCACCGGCTAAAGCCGTAACTGGGAGGCGAATCTCCTTGACAAACCGGCGACCCGGGTCAATAATTTCCACGCTCTTAATGTATACGCCATAATCGGGAGAAACAGCATGCAGATCAGCAGTGATTTCCTTATCCTCGGCAGCGGCATTGCCGGTCTCTCCTTCGCATTGAAGGCCGCTGACCACGGTTCGGTCGCCATTGTCACCAAGAGGGAGGTCACCGAATCGGCAACAAATTACGCCCAGGGGGGGATTGCCTCGGTATTTTCCCAGGAGGACACCTTCGATGCCCATGTGGAGGATACCCTTGTAGCAGGGGCAGGGATCTGCCACGAAGATGTGGTCCGCATGGTGGTGGAGGAGGGTCCCAGGACCATCAACAGCCTCATCGACTGGGGGGTGAAGTTCACCACCAGCGGAGATTCATACGACCTGACCAGGGAGGGGGGGCACAGCCAGCGCCGCATCCTCCACTCCGACGACGTAACGGGAAGGGAGATCGAGCGCGCCCTGGTCGCAGCCGCCCGCAACCACCCAAACATCACCGTATATGAAGACCACATCGCCATCGACCTGATTACCGAGGCGAAGATAGCCCACAAACGCCTAAGGCCCAACCGCTGCCTTGGTGCCTATGTCCTCAACATAAACAGCTCCCAGGTCGTCACTTTCACAGCCAAGATCACCCTCCTGGCAACGGGTGGTGCCGGCAAGGTTTACCTCTACACCTGCAATCCGGACGTGGCCACCGGAGACGGCGTGGCAATGGCCTACCGGGCAGGAGCGGACATTGCCAACATGGAGTTCATGCAGTTTCACCCCACAACCCTCTACCACCCGAGCGCCAAGTCTTTCCTCATCTCCGAGGCTGTGCGTGGCGAAGGGGCGATCCTGCGCCGCCGGGACGGCACCCCCTTCATGGAGAAGTACCACCACTTGAAGGACCTGGCCCCCCGTGACATCGTCGCCAGGGCTATCGACAACGAGATGAAGACCTACGGCGACGACTGCGTCTACCTGGACATAACCCACAGGGAGACGGAGTATGTGCGCGGCCGATTCCCCAACATCTACCAGACATGCATGGAATTCGGCCTGGACATGACCAGGGAGCCGCTCCCGGTGGTTCCGGCGGCCCACTACCTCTGCGGCGGCGTGGCGGTGGACGAAAACGGTGAGACAAACATAAAGCACCTCTATGCCATCGGCGAGGTGGCCTTCACCGGCCTCCATGGCGCCAACCGCCTGGCGAGCAACTCCCTCCTGGAGGCGGCCGTCTATGCGGGACGTGCCAGCCAGCATGCCGTCGGAGAGCTGAAGAGTGGCAGTTTCCCACCCCCCACCGTGCCGGAATGGGACACGGGCAAGGCAACAAGCAGCGACGAGATGGTGGTTGTCTCCCAGAACTGGGACGAAATCAGGCGCTTCATGTGGAACTACGTGGGGATCGTCCGCTCCACCAAGCGGCTGGAGCGGGCTCTGCGCAGGATTAGCCTCATCCAGGAGGAGATCGAGGATTACTACTGGGACTTCAACGTCACCTCGGACCTTATCGAGCTGAGGAATATCGCCACGGTTGCTGAGCTAATCGTCCTCTGCGCCAAACAGCGACAGGAGTCCCGCGGGCTGCACTACAACATCGACTTCCCCAATCGCGACGACGTACACTGTAAAAAGGACACATATGTCAGAAAACAGTTCTAACGAACCGGGGTCAATAGAAAGCTTTCGTGATGAGATCGACAGGCTGGACAGCGAACTTTTGCGGATATTCAACCGCAGGGCATCCCTGGCCCTGAGCATAGGGCAGATAAAGAAGACCAAGGGGCTCCCTGTCTACGATCCGAACAGGGAGAAGAAGATTTTCGAGCGGATGAAGGACGACAATACCGGCCCCCTGGACGACGGCGCGGTCGTCAGGCTCTTTGAACGGGTCATCGACGAGTCGAGGCGACTGGAGCGGATCATGACCCACCCGGAGAGCACGGCTCAAAAGGAGCAACAGTAATGCTTATTATCATGAAGAAGGCAGCAAAGGAGGAAGAGCTGGTAAGCGTAAAGGAGTTCCTCATCGAGCGGGAATTCGACATCCACCAGTCAACCGGAGCAAACAGGACGATCATCGGGGTCATCGGCGACACCGGTCAGCTGGATACGGCAGAGATCGAAGATATGCCCGGAGTGCTGCAGGTCATCAGGATCGCCAAGGAAGAGTGACAACCCTTGCGGCTTAAAGGGAAAAGCCCTCTGCAACATGACGCTGCAGAGGGCTTTTTCTTTTTCTGGTATATCCCTAGGGCTTTGCCGATTCGTCAATCAGGAAGTTCATCAAATTGACGACCTGCTTCACGTCTTCACGGGTCATGTTGGACTTCGGCTTGCGCAGCATCTTGATGCCGTAGGCCTTGGTGGCCTGCTTGTCGAAGGGCTGGCCGGTAACCGGGGCGATACCGGTCTGGATGGCGATGACCGTACGCTCCATGGTGTGGCACTGGATGCACTTCACCTTCATGATTTCGAAAGCACCTTTCATGTCCGTCGGGACCTGGGAGGGATCGAACCCCAGCTTGTCCCCCTTGCCCACAGTCTTGAGCTTCGCATGCACCGGGGTGGCGACAAGAGCCAGCATCCCAATCAGCACCATCGTCTTCATCAGCTTCATACGTATCTCCCTCTCACATGTTTGGGGTTTCATCTCTTAAAAAGCAACTCTTATGCCAAGGAGGCCGAGGTTGCTGTTTCTGCCCTGGCTCTCGATGCGCTGGTACTCCAGGGTCGCCTTGACATTCTGGATCTCGTTGGGGGAAAAGGCCATGGTTGGGATATAGCGCCTGGTTATCACCCCATCCAGATCCTGGTATTCGTAGCGAAGCTGGGCGACCATGTCCTTGGTGACCATGTACCCTGCCTGGGCGGCATAGACGTCGGTCACCGACTTGACATGGGAAGCGAAGTCCGGATTCTTGTCCTCTCCCCTGGCCAGGGCCAGCTTAAGCCTGGCGTTTTTTATCACCAGGTCCAGATCGGCGCCGGCGCGGTAGAAGTTGTTTCGCTGATTTGAGGCAAGGCTGCCCGAATTGCTCCCTGTGTAGCCGTAGCCGCCGACAACCAGATACACGTAATCCATGATATTCTCGTTATCCAGGTCCATCTCCGGTTCCCTGGCATGGTAATCTGAGCCGCCGAACTTGACCGACAGATGTCCGTACCCCTCGTTGCGGTCCTGGCCGTTGCGGTCAACCACACCAGCTGCCAGGTAGAGGCGGTCGAAAAGGACAGCGCTGGCCTCTACGGCATCCTCGGGCGAATCGGTGCTGAATGTGGAGTTGCCGACACGGTAGCTGGTGGTGGCGAAGTCGGAGATCCCCACCTTGTTGCTCTTCTTCCAGAGGGAGAGCTGGGGGCGGAAGCGTCCTGCCTTGAGGTTCACCGGCGTCCCGAGGGTATTGCGCCAGACCAGGTAGAACTCCTCCATATCCTTGGCGTAGGGTGAGTCGCTGTTCAGCGGGGTGTTGCTCACCGCCGGCTCGAAGTTCCCCTCGGCGTAGAGGTTGTACTTGAGGAAGAAGCCGAGCTTGTCGCGGAATACCCCGCCTGCCAGGAGGGAGACCGCCCTGGTCGACAGGTCGACCTTGTCGTAAGCCGCATCGTCGTTGTATGAAGCATTGAGTGTCGCCGACAGGGAGAGGGGGACTGTCTGGGGGAGACCGGCAAGCCAGAGCGGCTCGCTCTTGTGTACCCCGCCCGCAGGCGGCGCAGCCTCATTCTGGGGGGTGGAAGCTGCGGCAGCCTCCTTCAGCTTCTCCAGCACCCGGGGGTCACCCTCCCCCCCCACCTCAACCTTCGCGGAAGGCGTGGCAGGCTCCACCTTGGCATGCTTGGCCCAGACGAAGCCGTTTTTGAGGAAGACGTCGCCGTACTCGTTCAGCTCCGGGAATATGCTGTGGCAGGTGGCGCACTCCGTGTTGTGTTCCCGGCTGAAGGCTGGGATGGCATGGGCACTCTCACAAGTAAACAATGCCATTAACAGCAGCAGCAGAGAAAGAAAGATTTGTCGCGGCATTTTATTCATTAATTCGCCTCCCGTAATAGAACCGAATGAGTCATGGAGTTAGTTGTTACCTTCTGGCCGCGCATAGACATTGGGCACGCCAAACAGATAGTTGAGGGCACTGGTCACCTCTTCCGGCGCCAGAATGGCAGTGCCAAGAGCGCTTGTACCGGCATCTATTATGGCAGTGTGAGCGGATCCGTTCATATCACAGTCATCTATCCAGTCGAGGGTGTCGTAGACAAGGCGCTTCACGTACAGGTCGTTATGCACGTAACCTGCGGGATCGTTCTTGAGGAAGTCGTAATTGAACGATGCCCCCATATTCCGTGAGCCGAAATAGATCGGATCCTTTCCTGCAGGATTACATCCGGACACATATGCCGGAGCGCCAGTCCATGCGTAAGTGGATGCCTTGAGCCAGTCGGAGGAGGTAACGAGGGATTTCTTGTTGAGCCAGACGTAAAGGGCGCGCAATATCGAATGGTACCCTTTCCTCTCCACGTTCAGGGCCGAAACCGTGCCATTGAACCTAGGTGCCGCCACCTGTCCTGAAGAGTGGCAGGTCATGCAGATGGAGGTATCAATGGAGGTCACGGTATATGCACGGCCTGACGGGAATACGCTGCTGGTTCCGGTAGTGGCGATCGAAGTGGAGCCGAGGGTTACCGGCACATACTCATGGGACTTTGCCGTCGACATGTGGCAGGAGACGCACGGCCCACGGGACCCCGTACCGGGGTAACCGGCGCCGATCTCCTCGTGGAGGTGCTGCAGGCCAACACTACCAGCGTAACGGTAGGAGGAGTAATACTCGAAACCTGCCTGGCCGAACATGGTGGCTCCGCCGGCAAAGTCGTGCATGCCGATCCTGTTGTTGTTCCTGAAGTTGAACTGCTTGCCTGAAACGTCTACCGAGTAACCGGCCTGCTTGATCAGATTGCCTGTCCCCCTGCCGGAATGGCAGAGTAGACAGCGGTCGGAAATGCCGACATACGGGTAGTCAACCGTATCGCTGATCCTGGCACGGGCAAGGGTAGCCAGTCCTGACGAGGTCGTGGTAGCGGAGTAGTTGTAGTAAACCCTTATCCCGCCGGTCGCCCCCTGAGCAGGGATCTGGCGCAGATTGTAGCCGTAGGCCTTCCCATTGCCGTTGTCATGGCAGACATTGCAGTACAGTGTCTGGCGGGTCTTGGAGATGGGGGTCTTGCCATCCGCCTGGACCCCCCAGGGGAAGACATCCTTCATCCCTGACGTGACCAGATTGATGTATCCGGAAGCGGTATGGCAACGGACACAGACATCTCCATAGGCTTGGTTCCAATCCCGCCAAGAGCCGCGAGTCTTGAAATCGATGCTGGCCCTGGCAAAGGGGCCTGAATTCGTGCTCCCATGCCCGGATTCGGCCCAGTCCTCATGCTGGGGGAGGACCCGGTTGTCGTGGGGGTTGTGGCACCAGATGCACTTGCTCTCGTAGGGGGTGCCGCGCATCGTGTAGTATCCCGCCGCAGAGTAGTTCGACATGTAACGCGCCGTGGAATATTGACGGTACTTTGCGCTCAGCTCGGGGATGTGGCGGTAATCCAATCCCTTCATGATCTGCGCGCCACTCACATGGCAATTGAGGCACTGCGCCTGGGCATCTACCGAGTTCTGCTGGGGATCTTGCATCTGCGATCCGCCGTGGCATTTGCTGCAGGAGTTCTGATGGGAATGGCCATGGCAGGTTCTGCAGCCGGCAACATTCATTGCCTTGTGGGTAGAAGCGCCCCACTCTGCGCCGATTGGGTTACCCGTTACCACGGAAGCTCTTACTTCATGACACCCACCACTGATGCACCCTTTTGAATCGGCTACGGCATTGACGCTCCCGGAACCGGAGACTCCGCTGCCGCAACCGCCAAGGACAAAACCGGCCACCAGCACCAACAGTGCCGCTGAAAATCTCTTCATCTTCGACCTCCATGAATGCTGCTATAAA
>Ga0209314_10000208_pt1 | contig 25703 bp, 27 predicted proteins | sample I19B2metaG_FD_184146 | JGI IMG/M metagenome (GOLD analysis project Ga0209314, IMG submission 184146) | Lake sediment bacterial and archeal communities from Gulf of Boni, Indonesia to study Microbial Dark Matter (Phase II) - ​I19B2 metaG... | ecosystem: Environmental > Aquatic > Freshwater >... | reverse complement strand
TTCGTCAATGACCCCACCCGCGGCTACGGTGTGTTCATCGAGTGGATGCTTCAGGAGAGCGGCGCGATGGCGCCGGCCCAGAACCTGGTGGGCGCCGGGGACCTCCCCGGCGCCCGCCTGTTTGTTCTGTGCACAACGTCATTTTGTGGTGAAACGGCGCGAATTGTTTAGCCGCCATTTTCCACGGAGGAGGAGGAATATGGTAGGGAACCGAGAAATCTAGGTATGCGCATTCGCGAGGCGTACTCATTACCTGCTATTTGTCCCTAAAGTTCGGGGGAGGACAAGAGATGGGCAAGGTCCGCGTGCTGGTGTGCGATGACAATCGGGAGTTTTGCGAACTCTTGCGAGAGTATGTCCAGGGCCAGGAGGACCTCGAACTGGTGGGGGTCGCCTACAACGGCGCAGAAGTCCTGGAGCAACTGCCGAAGGCCGACCCTGATGTGCTCGTGCTGGACATCATCATGCCGCACCTGGACGGCATCGGGGTTCTGGAGCGCCTGAACGGCATGGCCCTCCCCAGACGGCCGAAGATCATCATGCTCACAGCCTTCGGCCAGGAGAACATCACCCAGCGGGTTCTGGAATTGGGCGCGGACTACTACGTCCTCAAGCCCTTCCCGCTGGAGGTCCTGGGCAACCGCATCCGGCAGCTCTCGCAGGGCAATGCCGCACTGCCGGTCGTCCGGACAGCCCCAGCCGCCCGGGACCGCAATCTGGACGCCGAGATCACCGCCATCATTCATGAAATCGGCATCCCCGCCCATATCAAGGGCTACCGGTACCTGCGCGAGGCCATCATGATGGTGGTCAATAAGGTGGAACTGCTCGGCGGCATCACCAAGGAGCTCTACCCGAGCATCGCCCGGAACCACCAGACGACGCCGAGCCGCGTAGAGCGGGCCATACGGCACGCCATCGAGGTGGCCTGGAGCCGCGGCAATATCGAGATGATCAACAGCCTGTTCGGCCACACGGTGAACCGGGAGCGGGGCAAGCCGACAAACTCCGAGTTCATCGCCATGGTGGCGGACAAGCTGCGCATGGAGAACATCAAGGCCAGCTAGGCTGGTTTAAAATCCAATCGTAACAGCAACAGGGGCCGTCCCAACGGCCCCTTGTCTTGTCCTGGCGCGTTTTTCGCATTCCCGGCTCTACCCGGGCGGGGAAAGAGGGAAACTGGAAGGGTGGCGAGAAGATAATTGGCTGGTGGAGGAACCTCACAAGATGCCCAATAACGTTCTGGTCATCAATCCGGCTCGTTCGAGCACGCGGGTGGCGCTATTCGCCGATGACACCTGCGCCTTTGACGATACCCTCCAGCACCCGCTGGACGAGGTGGCCGCCTTTGACACCGTCTGGGACCAGTTCCCCTATCGGAGGCACGCTCTCGAGCAGGCCCTCAAGGCCCGCGGCGTGTCTCTTTCTGCGCTGCAGGCCATCGCCGCCCGGGGAGGCCTGATGCTTCCCGTCGGCAGCGGCGTCTACCAGGTGGACGAGGAGATGCTGAACGACCTGCGCCTTGGCGCCCAGGGCGAGCATGCCTCCAACCTGGGCGGGGCCCTGGCCTTCTCCCTGGCCCATGAGGCTGGCATTCCCGCCTTGGTGGTCGACCCCGTGGCCGTGGACGAGCTGGAGCCCGTGGCGCGGCTGTCCGGTGTACCCGAACTTCCCCGCCGCAGCCTGTTCCACGCCCTCAACCTGGGTGCCCGAGCCCGGCGCGCCGCGGCTGAGCAGGGCCTCTCACTGGACGCCCTGAACGCCGTCCTGGTCCACCTGGGCCGGGGCACAAGCGTTGCCGCCATGTGCCGGGGGCGGGTGGTGGACGTCAACAACGCCTACGAGGAAGGGCCCTTCACGCCGGAGCGGGCCGGCACCGTTCCTGTGGGCGATCTGGTGCGCCTCTGCTTCTCCGGCCGCTACACGGAGCGCGAACTGGTGCGGCGCCTCACCGTCGAGGGCGGCCTGGCCGCCTACCTGGGGACGCCCGACCACCTGGAGGTGGAGCGGCGCGTGGAGCAGGGCGACCCGCTGGCCTCTCTGGTGTATGAGGCGATGGCCTACCAGGTGGCCAAGGAGATCGGCGCCATGGCCTGCGCCTTGGGCCGGCGCCCCGATGTCATCGTCCTGACCGGCGACCTGGCGGCCTCGAGCCGCCTGGTGGCCTGGATCAGGGACCGGATCGGCTACCTCGCTCCGGTCCTGGTATACCCCGGCGGCGACGAGATGGCCGCCCTGGCGGCCGGCGCCCTGCGTGTACTGCGGGGGGAGGAACGGCCGAAGCTGTACAGGAAGGGAGATGTCACCCCGGTTGCGCAACTTTGACGACCTCCTGCGAGCCGCCCAGGCCGCCGGGCCGAAAGTCCTGGCCGTGGCCGCGGCAGCCGACGCAGACATTCTGGAAGCGGTCAAGCTGGCGGAGGCACAGGGGCTGTGCCGCAGCCTCCTGGTGGGTGACGAGAAGGCCATTCGCCGCATCGCCGGCGAGATCGGCCTGGAACTGAAGGCGCACCGCATCGTGCACGAGCCGGATCCGGTCGCGGCTGCCCGCGAGGCCGTATCCCTGGTCCGCCAGGGCGAGGCGCAGCTGCTCATGAAGGGCTTCCTTCAGACCTCCGACCTGCTGCGGGCGGTGCTGGACAAGGAGGCGGGCCTGCGAACCGGAAAGTCCCTGTCCCACGTGATGGTGATTGAAACCGCCGGCTATGACCGCCTGCTGTTTCTGACCGACGTGGCCTTCAACGTGGCCCCGGACCTGGCCCGCAAGGCGGAGCTTCTGAGGAACGTGATCGAGGTCTGCCACCGCCTGGGCATAGAGCAGCCGAAGGCGGCCGTACTGGCCGCCGTGGAGACCGTCAATGCCGACATGCCCGCCACCATCGACGCGGCTATGCTGGCCAAGATGGCCGACCGCGGCCAGATCAAGGGCGCCCTGGTGGACGGCCCCCTGGCCCTGGACAACGCCATCTCCCAGGAGGCGGCGCGACACAAGGGCATCGGCGGCCCTGTGGCCGGACAGGCGGACATCCTGCTCCTCCCTGACATCGAGGCCGGGAACATGCTCTACAAGGGCATGGTCTACTTCGCGCAGTCCCGCGCCGCCGGCGTGGTGGTGGGCGCGAAGGCCCCCGTTATCCTGCTGTCCCGCGCCGACCGTCCCGAGTCCAAGCTCCTCTCCATCGCCCTGGGCCTGCAACTGATCGACTAGGCCCCGGGCTTTCCCCGTGGGAATCGCGCCCCGCGGCCTTCCACCCCCTTGGGAGCGGCCCGGGCGTGAATGAACTCCTCATAAGGAGGCGCGCCATGAAAATCTTCGAGTACATGGAGAAGCATGGTCACGAGCAACTGGTCTTCTGTTACGACCGCACGTCCGGCCTGAAGGCAATCATCGGCATCCACGACACCACCCTGGGTCCCGCCCTGGGCGGCTGCCGCATGTGGCCCTACGCCGATGAGGACGACGCCATCCTGGACGTGCTCCGGCTGTCCAAGGGCATGACCTACAAGAACTCGGTCATGGGCAACGACCTGGGCGGCGGCAAGTGCGTCGTCATTGGCGACTCGCGCCAGGACAAGTCCGAGGAGCTGTTCCGGGCCCTGGGCAAATTCGTCGACACACTGGGCGGCCGCTACATCACGGCGGAGGACGTGGGAACCTCCGTGGAAGACATCACCCAGGTGCAGCTTGAGACCAAGCACGTGGCGGGCCTCCCGCACATCTCCAGCGACCCCTCTCCGGCCACGGCCTTCGGCGTCTACCGGGGCATGAAGGCCTGCGCCCGCGAGGTCTGGGGCAACGACTCCCTGAAAGGCAAGACAGTTGCCGTGCAGGGCCTCGGGCATGTGGGCTATTACCTCTGTCAGCACCTCAAGGATGAGGGAGCCAACCTCGTCGTCACCGACATTTTTGAGGATCGGGTGGAACCCGTCGTCAAGGAATTCGGCGCCAGGGCCGTCAAGCCCGACGAGATCTATGGCGTCAAGTGCGACATCTATGCCCCCTGCGCTCTGGGCGCCACCATCAACGACGAGACGCTGCCGCAACTCACGTGCAAGATCGTGGCCGGCTCGGCCAACAACCAGCTGAAGGAGCCGCGCCACGGCGACGAACTGCACAAGCGCGGCATCATCTATGCCCCCGACTACGTCATCAACGGCGGCGGCGTCGTGAACGTGGCGGAGGAGTACAACCCCGCCGGCTACAACCACGACCGGGCCTACAACCGCGTCGCCAGGATCTACGACAAGATCCAGCGCATCCTGGAGATCAGCAAGCGCGACGGCATTCCGACCTACAGGGCTGCGGACGTCATGGCCGAGGAGCGCATCGAGCATCTCGGCCGCATCCACCGGATGTACATCCCGGAGTAGTCCTTTCCGACACGTCAGGGCACCCGGCTGCACCGTCGGGGGCCCTTTTTTCGAAGCGAGGGAACAGGCCTGTGCCTCAGCAACTGCTGATCATCAATCCCGGGTCCACATCCACCAAGCTGGCCGTTTTTGAGGACCTTCAGCCGATGGCCGAGAAGACCCTGCGCCATCAGGCCCAGGACCTGGCCGGATACCCGCGGGTGGCGGACCAGTACCCCTTCCGCCTGAAGGTCATCCACGAATGGCTGGACGAGGTCGGTCTGGCCCCGTCCCGGCTGGCCGCTGCCGTGGGGCGGGGGGGCGTGCTCAAGCCCATTATGGGCGGCACCTACCGGGTGAGTCACCGCATGCTGGAGGACCTGGCCTCGGGTCATTACGGAGAGCACGCCTCCAACCTGGGGGCGCGCCTGGCCTGGGAGATCGCAGCCCCGGAGGGCAAGCCGGCCTTCATTGTGGACCCGGTGGTGGTGGACGAACTGGGCCCTCTGGCCCGGCTCTCCGGCCTGCCGGAGATTCCCCGCCGCAGCCTCTTCCACGCCCTGAACCAGAAGGCGGTGGCCCGCCGGGCGGCCCGCGAGATGGGCCGGCGCTACGACCAGGTCAACCTGGTGGTGGCCCACCTGGGGGGCGGCATCAGCGTGGGGGCGCATCAGCAGGGCCACGTGGTGGACGTCAACAACGGCCTGGACGGCGAGGGGCCCATGTCGCCGGAGCGGGCCGGCACCGTGCCCAGCGTAGGCCTGGTGCATCACTGTTACAGTTGGCGCTACTCGCTGCACGAAATCACGGCCCGCCTGGTGGGCCAGGGCGGCATGGTGGCCTACCTGGGCACCAACAACGCCCTGGAGGCGGAACAGCGGGCTGCGGCCGGGGACGAACAGGCCCAACTGGTCCTGGAGGCGATCGCCTACCAGGTGGCGAAAGAGATAGGCCGGGCGGTGGCCGTCCTGCGGGGACGGGCGGACGCCATCCTCATCACCGGCGGGTTGGCCAGGTCCGAGGACCTGGTGGAGGGCATCCGCCGGCGGGTGGAGTTTCTGGCGCCGGTTCGGGTCTACCCCGGCGAGGACGAGATGGCCGCCCTGGCGGAGGGCGCCTGGCGGGTGCTCACCGGCGAGGAGGAGCCCCGGGAGTACCGGTAGGACCGCCGGCCCAAGGGGGCCGGGAGGCGGAGCCGAGAGAGAGGAGGCAACAGCGTGGCTCGTGGCGACGAGGCGGTGCGGGAAGGCAATCGCACCGCGGTGACGGTGGCCGAGGTGGAGGCCCTGATTGGCAAGCTCGGCGGAGTATCGGCCACGCGGGTGGTCGTCAACGACTGGGGCGGCGTGGAGGAAGTCCACGTCCTGGCCACCCTGGAGCGGGGTCCCAAGCAGATCGTGCGGGACATCGAGAGCGCCCTGGCGGCCCGCTTCGGCCTCATGCTGGACCGCAAGAAGATCAGCGTGGCCCAGCTGATTGGGCTCGACCCCACGCTCCCCGAGGAACGGCTGAAGCTGATGCTCATCGAATCCAGCACGGACCTGGACGCCGGCCTGCAGCGCATCTCCGTCACGCTGGCGGTGGACGAGGAAGACGGCCCGCGGTACCATTCCTCCCGCCAGGGGGCCATGGGCTACCCCCAGTCGCTGCGCCTGGCGGGTGATGCCGTCCTGGCCGCGGTGAACGAGGCCATTGACCCGGAGTACCTCTTTGCCCTGGAGAATGTGGACGTCCTCACGCAGGGGCCGCGGCGCGTCGCCCTGGCCACCTGCCTGGTGGTGGGGCCGCGCCAGGAGGAGGAGGACGTGCTGGCCGGCGCCGCCGTCTCCAAGGGCGACGATGTCGACAGCGTGGTCCGGGCCTGCCTGGACGCGGTCAACCGCCGGTACAGCCGCCTGCCCCGGCGCAAGCGGGCACGCGGTCCGGCCGGCGCCCCCGCCGCCGGCGAGGCTGCAGCGGCCCTGGAGTCGCCGTCCGACCGCCCGGAATAGATGCACCGGCCATGGCATGAGCGGTCCACCCCAGCATGAGCGGCTCAGGGCCCGCGGGACAAACGTCCCCCGGGCCCTCTTTTTTGCGCCGATGCCCGCTTCCCTCCATATGATGAGCGTGTCAAAACGGAGGTGGAGCTTTGCTGTCGGTTGTGCTCCTGGCCATCAGTCTCAGCCTGGACAGCCTGAGTGTCGGCCTCACCTATGGAACTCGCGGCCTGCGCGTCGGGCTTGCCGCGCGGCTCATTCTGGGTCTGGCCTCGATGTCCCTCTCAGCCCTGGCCCTGGGCCTGGGTCAGGTCGCCGCCGGTCTGGTGCCGGCGGGTCTGTCGCGCTGGACGGGGGCCCTGGTCCTGGTGGCCCTGGGTGCCGCCCTCGCCTGGCGCGGCCTGTGGTCGCGGCCGGCGGACGGCGACCCGTCTCCCACCGCGCTGGAGATCCGCCTTCGCTCTCTGGGCCTGGTGATCCAGATTCTGCGCGAGCCGGTCTCGGCCGACGTGGACCGGTCGGGTGAGATTACGCCCACGGAGTCGCTGGCCCTGGGTTTGGCCCTGGCCGCCGACTCCGCAGGGGCCGGCTTTGGCGCCGCCCTGTCGGGCTACCAGTCCTGGCTGCTGCCGCCGACCGTAGGTCTGGCTTGCACCCTGCTCTTCGCCCTCGGCCACCGTCTGGGGGCACGGAGCCCCTGGCGCTTCTCTGGCCGCGCAGCCGTGCTGCCAGGCATCTTCCTGATGGGCCTGGGCATCCTTCGTCTGCTCTAGGGAGCCGGTGCCTCCCCGCTGACATGCTTCCAAAGGCCGCCGCGCCGCTTCTTGCACTGCCGTCCTGTGCTAAAATGAACCGTGTGCCGAAGCGGCCCGCGGGCGGCAAACGCCTCGGGGCGGGCAAGGAGGTCGGGCCTACGGAAATCGTGGTTGAATCCAGGCGCCTCTTCGAGGGGCGCGTTCTCAAATTGCGCGTGGACAAGGTCCGCCTGGAGGGCGGCGTGGAGGCGACCCGGGAGGTGGTGGAGCATCCGGGGGCCGTGGCCGTGGTGGCGGTGGACGAGCAGGGGCAGGTGGTTCTGGTTCGCCAGTACCGCCATCCCGTCGGCCGGCCGCTGGATGAGCTTCCCGCCGGCAAGCTGGAGCCTGGCGAGGACCCGCTCCTCGCCGCCCAGCGGGAACTGGAAGAGGAGACGGGCCTTCTGGCCGGCGCCTGGCGCCAGGTGGGTGATTTCTTCACCGCCCCCGGCTTCGCCGACGAGCGCATGCGCCTCTATCTGGCGCAGGATTTGCGTCCCGGCCGGATCAACCCGGATGAGGACGAGGAGCTTCAGACCTTCCGGCTGAACCTGCGGGACGCCGCGCGGGCCGCGGCAGAGGGCCGGTTCCAGGACGCCAAGACCATCGCCGGGCTGCTGCTGGCCGATCGGCTGCTGGGGGAGGCGGGCCGGTGAGCGCCCTGCAGCCCCTGTTCGCTGACCTGCACGTCCACCTGGGCAGCACCTCGCGGGGAAACCCGGTGAAGATTTCGGCCTCGCGAGACCTCACCTTCCACCGCATCATGGAGGAGTCGGCCTACCGCAAGGGCATCGACGTGGTGGGCATCATCGATGCCGAGACCCCCGAGGCCCTGGACGACGCCCGGGCCCTGCTGGGCGCGGGCGAACTGACGCCCCTGCCGGGAGGCGGTCTCCGCTACCGCGACCGCACCACGGTACTGCTGGGAGCGGAGGTGGAGGTGGTCCACCGCGGCCGTCCCGTCCACTGGGTGGCGTACCTGCCCACCCTGGAGGCCATGGCCGACTTCTCGGAGGCCCTGGGCCGCACCATCAAGAACCGTACCCTGAGCACGCAGCGCTCGCGCTGGACGCCGGCGGAGCTGGTCCGGGCCGCCCTGGAGCGCGGCGGCCTGGTCTTCCCCGCCCACGCCTTCACCCCGTTCAAGAGCCTGTTCGCCGCAGCCATCAGCCTGCGCGAGATCCTGGGCGAGGAGGCGGACCACATCCACGCCGTGGAACTGGGCCTCTCCGCCGACACCGGCCTGGCCGACCAGCTTCCCGAACTGTGGGGCCGCACCTACCTGACCGACTCCGACGCTCACTCCCTGGGTAAGATCGCCCGCGAGTACAACCAGTTGCTTCTGGCCGAAGGGTCCTTTGAGGAGTTCCGCCTCGCCCTGCCGGGCCGGGAGGGCCGGCAGGTCCTGGCCAACTTCGGCCTCGACCCCCGGCTGGGCAAGTACCACCGTACCTTCTGCCTGGACTGCGAGGCCGTGGTGCCGGGCGAGCCGCCCGTGTTCCATTGCAGCCGCTGTGGCTCGAAGCGTATCGTGGCCGGTGTGGTGGACCGCCTGGCCCACCTGTTGCGCCTGACCGCGGATTCGGCTGAGGGGGACGGCCCTCCGGCCCGGCCGCCCTACCATTACCAGGTGCCGCTGGAGTTCGTCCCCGGCGTGGGGCCGAAGGTCATGGGCCGCCTCCTGGCCGCCTTCGGCAGCGAGATGGCCGTCCTGCATCGGGCCTCGCCGCCCGACCTGACGGAGGTGGTGGGGGCGCAACTGGCGGCCCGCATCGTGTCCGCCCGGGAGGGCCGGGCCGGCGTGGAGGTCGGCGGCGGCGGCCGCTATGGCCGCATCACGCTCTCCACCTGATCCGGAGCTGGCTGGTCTACCCCTTGTCCCCCCGCACATAGAATGGGGTACAAACCTCCCCCGGGGGGCAAAGCTTCATGGCATTGGGACGACGCATCTGGGAGGCCCTTGGGGCCTACTTCCGCGAACGCATGGGCCTCACCGCCGCCGTGCTGGCCTCTCTGGTAGCGGGCGTTCTGGCCGGCGCCCTGGTGGCCAGGGCCGCGCCCCAGACAACCAGGGACGAGCTGTTCGGCATGCTGCAGAACCTGTTCCGCAGCCTGGGACAGGGCGAGGTGGGCGGCTGGAGCCTCTTCTGGCTGTCCGCCTGGCAGAACCTGCGCTGGCTGCTGCTCCTGTGGTTTTTGGGGGTCACCGTTGTCGGCTTCCTGGGCATTCTGCCGGTGGTCTTCGCGCGGGGGTTCGCCTCCGGCTTTGCCGTGGGCTTCCTCGTGGACGCCCTGGGCTTCCGCGGCATGGTGCTGAGCCTGTTTTCGCTCTTCCCCCAACTGGCCATCTCCATCCCCACCCTGCTGCTGGCAGCGGTCGCCGCCATGTCCTTCTCCCGCGAGCTCTTCTCCGAGCGCCGGAGCCGCGGGTTCGTGGTCGACCTGCTGGGCTTCAGCCTGCTGGTCGGCCTCCTGGTCCTGCCCCTGCTGGGCGCCAGCCTGGTGGAGGCCTTCGTTTCCCCGGTCTTCCTGCGGCTGGTGGGTCCTGGCTGGTGAGCCGGCCAGGGGTAAGCCGGTCAGGGGGTAAGCCGGGCAACGGCACAGACACCGTTCCAAGGCGACAAGGCGGGGCCCGGCCCCGCCTTTCCCGTGCCCCTGCCCGCCAAAGAGGAATTGGACGCCAAATGGCAAATCATTAACGGGTTGCATGTGTGGCAATCAATCAACAGACACTGAGGTAAGCCCCAGCGCAGAAAGGGATGGAGTCGTGAAGATCGGAGTCCCCAGGGAAATCAAGGCCAATGAGAATCGTGTCGCCATTACGCCTGCCGGCGTGCTGGCTCTGACCAGGGCGGGCCACCAGGTCTTTATCGAGGCCTCGGCGGGCTCGGGCAGTGGCTTTGAGGATCAGGACTTCAAGACGGCCGGAGCGACCATTCTTCCCGCCGCGGCCGACGTGTTCGGCACCGCGGACCTCGTCATGAAGGTCAAAGAGCCCCTTCCCCCGGAGTATGACTACTTCCGCGAGGGTCAGGTCCTGTTCACCTACCTGCACCTGGCGCCGGAGCCCGAACTCACCCAGGCTCTCATGCGCAAGAAGGTCGTGGCCATCGCCTACGAGACGGTGCAGATGCCCGACCGCTCCTTGCCCCTGCTGACCCCCATGAGCGAGGTCGCAGGCCGCATGGCCACCCAGATCGGCGCCCACTTCCTGGAGAAGGCCCACGGCGGGCGCGGCGTCCTGCTGGGCGGCGTCCCCGGCGTGGCCGCCGGTGAGGTGGTCATCGTCGGCGGCGGCATCGTTGGCACCAACGCCGCCAAGATCGCCATGGGCATGGGCGCCAATACCACCCTCCTGGACATCTCCGCCGATCGCCTCCGCTACCTGGACGACGTGTTCGGGCCGCGGCTGCGCACCGTGATGAGCAACAGCTACACCATCGCCGCGGCGGTGGAGAAGGCCGACCTGCTGATCGGAGCCGTGCTCATCCCCGGCGCACGGGCGCCGCACCTGGTGACCGAGGACATGGTCAAGAACATGAAGCCGGGTTCGGTCATCGTCGACGTGGCTATCGACCAGGGCGGCTCCATTGCCACGGTCGACCGCGTCACCACCCACGCCAACCCCACCTACGTCAAGCACGGCGTGGTACACTACTCGGTGGCCAATATGCCCGGCGCGGTGCCGCGCACCTCCACCTATGCCCTGACCAACGTCACCCTGCCCTACGCCCTGAAGCTGGCCAACCTCGGTCACCGCAAGGCTATTGAGGGCGACGCCTCGCTGGCCGCGGGCGTCAACGTCCTGGACGGGCAGGTCACGTATCAGGCCGTGGCGGAGGCCCACAACCTCACGTATGTGCCCCTGGAGAAGGTTCTCCGCTAGTCGCCAAGGCCGCCCCGACGGCGGCGTCAGGCCAGGCCCGCCCCCACCGGGGCGGGCTTTTTCTGTTCTAGGGAGGAATAGGGCCTCATAAGATTCCACCAGAGCAACTGCGAAGGGTGGGGTGGGCAGGTGGGCCGCTTCGGCCAGCTGGTTCAGGCGGCCCTGCTGCTGGCCTTCCTTGGCTTTCTCCTGCCCCGTATCATCGAGGCCCTGGCCCTGTGGCTGAGCGCCGTGCCGGGGTGACCGGAAACGCCCCAGCGGGGTAAAAACCCGCTTCGCTACGGGACATAAGAGGATTTTAGGGGATTATGTAGAATCAAGGTGACGTGGAAAAAAACGAATACTCTGGTACTGTTTGTGAGAGAATGATAAGCACCATGGTGCAGAGGGGATGCGCATGAATAAGCTCATCCATGAGTTTATCAATTACCTGAGCGTCGAGCGGGGGCTGGCCCTGAATACGCTGGAGTCCTACGGCCGCGACCTGCGGCAGTATTCGCAGTACCTGCAGGCCGGTGACGACGAAGCTCTGGACCTGGCCTCCCGGGCGCAGATCGTCGACTACCTCCTGCATTTACAGAAGCAGGGGAAGGCGACGGCCACCATCGCCCGGCGCCTGGCGGCCCTCAAGGCCTTCTACCAGTTCCTGGTGCGCGAGAAGTACCTGGAGAAGGACCCCACGGCCAACCTGGAGTCCCCCAAACTGGAGAAACGTCTGCCCAAGGTGCTGACCATCCGCGAGGTGGAGCTGCTCCTGGCGGAGCCCGATCCCTCCAGCCCCGCGGGTCTCCGCGACCGGGCCATGCTGGAACTTCTCTACGCCACGGGCATTCGGGTCTCCGAACTGGTGTCGCTGAACCTTCCCGACGTCAACCTGGATATGGGTTACATACGTTGCACCGGGAAGGGGTCCAAGGAGCGCATCGTTCCCATGGGCTCCATGGCCATAGCCTCCGTCCGGGAGTACCTGGACCACGGCCGCGGGCGCCTCGTCCGTGACCGCGAGGAGCAGGCCCTGTTCGTGAATCATCACGGACGCCGGCTCACCCGTCAGGGGTTCTGGAAGATCGTCAAGAAGTACGCCGAGGACGCCAAGATCGACAAGGAAATCACACCGCACACCCTGCGCCATTCCTTTGCCACGCACCTGCTGGAGAACGGCGCCGACCTGAGGTCGGTGCAGGAGATGCTGGGCCACGCCGACATCTCCACCACGCAGATCTACACCCACATCACCCGTGGCCGCCTGAAAGAGGTTTACGCGCGGACGCATCCCCGCGCCTGACCCCTGCGGCTGACCCGACCGAAGCCGGCGGTACCCGGGGCCACGCGTCGCGTGGCCCTTCCTGTTTTCTCCGGGGCCCTTGCGGCCCGGGACGCCCGGAGGCTCTATGGTAAAATAGGCACGAGGTGAACCACTTGTCAGCAGTGAGGCGCGTTATCCTCATCGTCCTGGACAGCGTGGGCATCGGCGAAATGCCGGATGCCGCAGACTATGGCGACGTCGGTTCCAATACCCTGGGCAACATCGCCCGGGCCCGGCAGGGGCTGAAGATGCCCAACCTGGCCCGGCTCGGCCTCGGCAACATCGCTCCCCTGGAAGGCGTGCCGGCGTCCTCGGCCCCGGCCGGCGCCTACGGCAGGATGGCCATCCACAGCCCCGGCAAGGATACCATGACCGGTCACTGGGAGATGGCGGGCATCCCCCTGGAGAAAGCCTTCCGCGTCTACCCGGATGCCTTCCCCCCGGATATCATCGCCAGATTAGAGAAGGCCTTCGGCCGTCAGGTCATGGGCAACGAGGTGGCCTCCGGCACCGAGATCATCGCCCGGCTGGGCGAGGAGCACGTGCGGACCGGCCGGCCCATCGTCTACACCTCGGCCGACAGCGTGCTGCAGATCGCCGCCCACCAGGAGGTCATCCCCCTGGAGGAGCTGTACCGCGAGTGCGAGGCCGCCCGCGAGATCATGATGGGCGATCACATGGTGGGACGCATCATCGCCCGCCCCTTTGTCGGCCAACCGGGCAACTTCAGCCGCACCGAGTGGCGCCGGGACTACGCCTTGACGCCGCCTCGCAAGACCCTCCTGAACTTTGTGCAGGAGGCCGGCCTGCCGGTGGTGGCCGTGGGCAAGATCCACGACATCTACAACGGCGCCGGCATCAGCCATTCCGAGCACACCTCCAACAACGACAACGGCATCGACCTGACCAAGGCCATGATGCAGCAGTTTGACCGGGGGCTCATCTTCACCAACCTGGTGGACTTCGACATGCTCTACGGCCACCGCAACAACGTGGACGGCTATGCCGACGCCCTGGAGAACGCGGACCGCCGGCTGCCGGAAATCCTGGCGCTGCTTCGGCCCGACGACGTTCTGGCAATCACCGCCGACCACGGCAATGACCCCACGACGCCGAGCACCGACCATTCCCGCGAGTACGTCCCCGTCCTGCTCGTCGGCGAGCCGGTGAAGCCGGGGACGAATGTCGGCACGCGACCGATGCTGGCGGACCTGGGCGCCACCGTGGCCGACCTGCTCGAGGTCCCCTACCAGGCTGCCGGCACCAGCTTCGCGCCGGAGCTGCGCTGGAGCCGCCAGGGCCGCCAGGACAGCTAGAGCCGGCGGCAGTGGAGCCCGCGTCAGGCCCCGGGCGGGCGCGGCGACAGAGGGCAGAGGGGCCGGGAGGAGAACGCAGGTTGCGCGCAGTTGACGTCATCCTCAAGAAGCGCCGGGGCGAAGAGCTGACCGGCGAGGAGATCCGCTGGTTCATTCAGGGCTACGTCCGCGAGGAGATTCCCGATTATCAGGTGTCCGCCTGGCTGATGGCCGTCTGCTTTCAGGGCATGACCTCCCGGGAGACCGCAGACCTGACGGAGGCCATGGTGGAGTCCGGCGACGTGGTGGACCTGTCGCCCATCCCCGGAGTCAAGGTCGACAAGCACAGCACGGGCGGCGTTGGCGACAAGACCACACTGGTGCTGGGGCCCCTGGTGGCCGCCTGCGGCATTCCCGTGGCCAAGATGTCCGGGCGCGGCCTGGGCCACACCGGCGGCACCCTGGACAAGCTGGAGTCCGTGCCGGGCCTGACCATCGGGCTGGAGCGGGACCGCTTCCTGGAGCAGGTCCGGCGCATCGGCATCGCCGTCGCCGGCCAGACCGGCCGCCTGGTGCCCGCAGACAAGAAGCTCTACGCCCTTCGGGACGTGACGGGCACGGTGGAGAGCCTTCCGCTGATCGCCTCCAGCATCATGAGTAAGAAGATCGCCGGCGGCGCCGGCGCCATTGTCCTGGACGTCAAGGTAGGCTCCGGCGCCTTCATGAAGACGCCGGAGGCGGCCGTGGCCCTGGCCCGGGCCATGGTGGCCATCGGCCAAAACGTTGGCCGCGAAACCGTGGCCGTCATCACCAACATGGACCAGCCCCTGGGTCACGCCGTGGGCAACACGGTGGAGGTGCTGGAGGCTGTGGAGACCCTCTCCGGCCGGGGTCCCAGGGACCTGACCAACCTCTGCCTGGCCCTGGGGACGCAGATGGTGCGCCTGGGTAAGCCGGGAACCGCCGAAAGAGACGCTCGCCGCCAGGTGGAGCAGGCTCTGACCAGCGGCCAGGCCCTGGCCAAACTGCACGAACTTCTCGCCGCCCAGGGCGGCGACCCGGCCTGGTTGCAGGGGCCCGCCGAGGCCAGCCTGGCCCCGGTGCGCCTGGAGGTGGAGCCGGAGAGCGAGGGCTGCGTGCAGGGCTGCGTGCAGGGCATCGACGCCGAGGCCGTCGGCCTGGCCGCCATGACCCTGGGTGCCGGCCGGGCCGCCAAGAGCGACCCCATCGACCCCGGCGTGGGCATCCTGGTCCGGGCCAAGGTGGGCGACCTTGTTGACGCATCCCATCCCCTGGCGACGGTGATCGCTCGCAACCAGCAGTCCGCAGAGCAGGCCGCCGAACGGATCCGCCGCGCCTATCGAATTGGCCCGGAGGCTATAACGGCCCCGCAATTGCTGCGGGCTCTGGTGACCACGGACGGCCTTCGCGACCTGACGGCATCCTAGCCGAGGCCGCCCGAGGCTTGCCGCATGAGCCGGTTCCGAGGCCGCATTCCACAATCCCTCCCGGGGCACGATATGCCTGAGGAGGGATTTGCTTGCTTTCCCGTCCAGTCCGCATCATCGGGCTTCTGGTGGTCGCCGCCTCCCTGTTGGCCTCCGTTCCCCTGCAAGCGGCCGCAGCCACCGGCGGCACCCCTGCGGCGCCGCCGCCGGCCCCCGCCCTGACCCTGGAATCACCGTCCGCCATACTGGTCGAGGCCACCTCGGGCCAGGTGCTCTTTGAGAAGAACTCGCACGAAAAGCGCCCTCCCGCCAGCGTCACCAAGGTGATGACCCTGCTTCTGGCCTTCGAGGCCATCGAGCAGGGGCGGATCAAACTCACCGATGAAGTGGTGACCAGCCCCGAGGCGGCTTCTCTGGGCGGCACGCAGATCTGGCTGGAGACGGGCGAGCGCATGAAGGTATCCGACCTGCTGCAGGCCGTGGCCGTTGCCTCCGCCAATGACGCCTCCCAGGCCCTGGGTGAATACGTCGGCGGCAGCGCCGAGGGCTTTGTCGAACTGATGAACCGGCGGGCCCAGGAGCTGGGGATGAAGGACACCCACTTCGCCAACGCGCACGGGCTCGACCAGGAAGGCCACTACACCAGCGCCTATGACCTGGCCCTGCTGTCCCAGGCCGCCGTCCGTCACCCGGAGCTGCTGAAGCTGACCGCCGTCTATGACACCACGGTGAACCTGGGCAACCGCGGCAAGCCCGTCCGCCTGACCAACCGCAACCGCCTGGTGCGCTTCTACGACGGTGCGGATGGCCTCAAGACGGGCATGACCGACACGGCCAAGTACTGCATCGTCGCCACGGCCAGGCGCGGCGCCTCGCGCTTCATTGCCGTCATCATGGCCGCGCCGACCCCGACCGTCCGCCAGACTGAGATCACCAAACTCCTGAACCTCGGCTTTGCCTCCTACACTTCTGTACCGCTGGTCAAGGCGGGGGAGCCGGTCGGCCAGCCGGTGCGCGTGGTGCGAGGCACCCTTGATCGGGTGGTGGCCACGGTGCCCCAGGACTTCGGCGTGGCCGTGCGCAAAGGGCAGGAGAAGAAGGTCAAGACCCAGGTGGTCCTGCCGCCCAGCGTTCAGGCCCCCCTGGACAAAGGCGGCCGGGTGGGTGACCTGGTGGTCACCCTGGACGGCAAGGAACTGGCCCGCACGCCCCTCGTGGCCGCGGAGGAGGTCCCGCGCGCCACGCTGCTGCGCACCCTCTGGATGACGTTCACCCGCCTGATCCGCTTGTAGCGCGTTCCCTGGGCCAGTTTCATCAGACGACCCGCCGGGCACAGACCGGCGGGTTTTGCTTTGGCAGGAAATCCCAGGCTGGAGGTCGAAACCCCTTGGCCGAGGTTGCCAAGGGAGGGACCGCTGTGGCCATCGAGCAGCATCTGACCGGACGAACCCTGGTGGTGCGCCTGCAGGGCGAACTGGACCTGGTGGCGGCGGAGGAATTCCGCCGCGAGGTGGAGAAGGCGCTAGACCAGTCGGGGGCGCGCACGCTCCTGCTGAACCTGAGCCAGGTCAGCTTCATCGACAGCTCCGGACTGGGGGCCATCCTCGGCCGCTACCGGCGCATGAGCCAGCAGCAGGGCCGCGTCATTCTGGTGGGCGCCGGCGCCGCCGTCCTGCCCATCCTGGAACTGTCCGGGCTCCTGCGCATCATCGCCCACTACGAAACGGAACACCAGGCCCTGGCGGCATCCTGAGGAGGGGGACGGGTGGAGGTTCGCAACACCATGCAACTGGAGATTCCAGCGGTTCCGGAGAACGTGGGCGTGGCGCGCCTGGCCCTGGGCAGTTTCGCCAGCCAGCTGAACTTCACGCTGGCGGAGCTGGACGAGATCAAGGTGGCCGTGTCTGAGGCCGTCACCAACTCGGTGGTGCACGCCTACCCGGAGGGGCCGGGACCGGTGGTGGTCACCGCCGAGCACGACGGGCGGGAGCTGATGATCCGGGTGCGGGACAGCGGCAAGGGCATCGCCGACGTGGCCCAGGCCCGGCAGCCGTCCTTCTCCACGGACCCGGAGCGGATGGGCCTCGGCTTCGTTTTCATGGACTCCTTCATGGACCAGTTGGAGGTGGAGTCGCGGCCCGGCCAGGGCACCACCGTCACCATGCGCAAGCGCTGCCAGGCCGGGCAGCAGCCCCAGGCGGCGGCCGAGGAGGGCTCCGCCCGGAGCGGCGGGTAGACCATGGAACAAGCCCATCCCACCGACCTGCCCGGGGCGGAGACCCGGGGGCAGCCGTTGCTGGAGATGCTGGCCAGAGCGCAGGCGGGAGACCGTGAGGCCAGGGAGCGGGTGGTGGAAGCCAACCTGCGCCTGGTGCGAAGCATCGTGGGCCGCTTCCTCAACAGCGGCCAGGACGCCGATGACCTCTTTCAAATCGGCTGCCTGGGACTGCTGAAGGCGGTGGACCGCTTCGACCTGTCCCTGGGGCTGCAGTTCTCCACCTACGCGGTGCCGCTGATCATCGGCGAAGTTCGACGCTACCTGCGAGACACCGGCCCGGTCAAGGTCAGCCGCGACCTCAAGCACCTGGCCCGGGAGGGCCGCCGCAAGCAGGAGGACTTGGCCCAGGCCCTGGGGCGCGACCCCACCCCGGCCGAAGTGGCGGCGGCCCTGGGCGTAGATGTGGAGCGACTGCTGGAGGCCCTGGACAGCGCCGTGGCGCCGGCCTCCATCCACGAGGTCATCCACCAGGGCGACGGCGACCCGGTGTTCTTGCTGGACAGCCTCTCCGATGCGCCCAGGACCGAGGGCGAGGGCCCCTGGTTCGAGCACCTGGCCGTCCGCCAGGCCATGGACAGGCTGGATCCCCGCGAGCGTGAGATTCTCCGGCTTCGCTTCTTCCATGACCTCAGTCAGACCCAGGTGAGCGACCGCCTGGGCGTCTCCCAGGTCCACGTCTCGCGTCTGGAGCGGCGCGCCCTGGGGCAGCTTCGTCAGTACCTGGGCGCCTCTTGAAGAAAGTCGCTGCGCTGCGTCCATGACCGCCTGGATTCCGCTCCGCATCTCAGGGCCTCCGGCCACCGGCCGGGGGCCCTTCATCTTGGGCCGCCGTCCCCGGCCCCACGGCTCAGGGCTACCTGTGCTCTCGCAGCCGGTTCAGATGCCTTTCAACATGGCGCGCTTCCGCCGTCGAACCGGGGCATACTAAGAAAACCACAACGTCGGAGGTGAACTGCTGTGAGCGTGCAACTCAGTCCGCGCGGCGTGCGGCTGGCGCTGAGCTTGCTCTCGCTGGTCGCCCTGACCCTGGCCGGCTTCTGGTACTGGACCTGGACCTCAGGCCGCTCCGAGCGCCGTGTGCCCAAGGGCGCCTATCTCGTCCAGGCCACATCCGAGCACCCGCAGCCGATCCTCACCGACCTCGCCGTATAACAGCCGACCGTACCGCAGAGACTCTCGCGGGGGGATGAACGTGGCCGACGACCTGGAGGTAATCCCTGAAATGGCCACCTGCATCTACGTCAATGGCATCTTCACCGGCTCCCGCGTGCTGATGCGCGGCGACCCCATCTGGCCCGTGGCGCCGCGGGTTCTGGCCGGGGAAGCGATTCACATTCATCCTGACGCGAAGGAGGGACAGCGATATGTCAGTGGTCAAGGTCCTGGAACTGGTGGGTGAGTCCAAGAACAGCTGGCAGGAGGCTGCGGCCAACGCCGTAAAGGAAGCGGCCCAGACCGTCCACGGCATCACCGGCGTGGAGGTCACCAACTGGACGGCCAACGTGAACAACGGCAACCTGGTCGAGTACAAGGCCAACGTCAAGGTGGCCTTCAACGTCGAGAGTCGGCAGTAGAGAAGGCTTGAGCGCAGGGCGAGGGGGAGGGTGACCTCCCCTTCTTCCGTCCCCTGGAGGGAGGGACTGTTGGTGGACACCAGGCCGGTTCGTCTCATCGCCGTGACCGACGGCGACGACGTGGCGCGCCGCGCCGTGGAGATGGCGGCGGCGTCACTGGGGCTGCGCACCATCTCGCGCTCCGCCGGCAACCCGACGCGGCTCAGCGGCAAGACCATCGCCGAGCTGTGCCGGCAGGCGGCCTGGGACCCGGTAGTCCTGATGGTGGACGACCGCGGCCGCCCGGGGCCGGGGCCCGGTGAACTGGCCCTGCGGGATCTAAGCGACGATCCGGAGGTCCGGCTGCTCGGCGTGGTGGCCGTGGCCTCCAACACCCTGGGCACCACAGGCACCGAGGTGGACAGGTCGGTGGCGGCCAACGGGGACGTGGTGAACCACCCGGTCAACAAGGACGGCCAGCCCACGCCGAAGCGCCCCAGGTTGCTGGGTGATACCGTCGACATCGTGCCCATGCTGGCGGCACCCATCATCGTAGGCCTGGGCGACCTGGGCAAGGGTCCGGACGGGCTGGACAAGGGCGCCCCCCTGACGCGCCGGGCCCTGGAGGAGATCCTGCGCTATCATGGTCTCACGCCACCGTGCGGTCCCGACCGCTGCGGCCGCATAGTCGCGCCGCAGCCGCCGTCGGACCGCAACACCACAGTCCGACGGCGTTGACATTGCGGCCTGGCCTCTGGTATCATGGCGCCATACTTGCATAAGAATTACCTCATCTCCATTCCGAGGTGAGGTAGAGGCGCGGTTGCTAGGAGTACGTCCGGTGAGCGGGAGCCGCTTGGACCCGGACTGAAAGGAGCCGCCGCCGAAGTCCCGCCGTCACGCTACCAGCGACGGGGCTGGGCCAGCATCCAACAGGTGCTGGACTGTCACCGCCCGGGCAACCCTCCCGCGCGGTGAAGCGCTATCTCAAATCGGGGGAGAGGGGAGGCTGCAGGCCTGCGAGCCCCTTTTTGGGGCTATTTGTTTTTCTGGAGAGCGCGATATCAACCCGGGAGAGCCAAGGGAGGACGTTTCTGTGCAGCTTTTCGGCACAGCACGGGTGAACGCGCGCGGTCATCTGGAGATAGGCGGCTGCGACAGCGTTGATCTGGTGCGGGAGTTTGGAACCCCGCTTTACGTATTGGATGAGAATCTGATTCGCTCCAACTGCCGGCAGTACCGGCAGGGCTTTGCGGCCCACTATCCGTCCGCCCGCGTGGCTTACGCGGCCAAGGCCTTCATTACCACGGCCATGGCGGCCCTGGCGGCGGAGGAGGGCATGGACCTGGACGTGGTGTCCGGCGGCGAGATCTTCACCGCCCTGCGCGGCGGCTTCCCCGCCGAGCGCATGCTTTTCCACGGCAACAACAAGGCGCCGGAGGAGATCGCCCTGGCCCTGGATTCCGGCGTGGGGCGCTTTGTGGTCGACAACCTGCATGAGTTGGACCTGTTGGAGGACGCGGCGGCACGCCGGCGCCTCCGGGCCCGTATCCTGCTGCGCGTGACGCCGGGCATCGAGGCCCACACCCACGACTATATCCGCACCGGCCAGGTGGACTCCAAGTTCGGCCTGGTGCTGGAGAACGGGCAGGCCATGGCGGCCGTCCGGCGGGCCCTGAGCTTGCGCCATGTGGAACTGGTCGGCCTGCACTGCCACATCGGCTCGCAGGTCTTCGACCTGGAACCCTTCGCCGACTCGGCCGGGGTCATGATCCGCTTCCTGGACCAGGTTCGCCGCGAGACCGGCGTCACCCTGACCGAACTGGACCTCGGCGGCGGTCTGGGGGTCCACTACGTTTCACAGGACGACCCGCCGACCATCGCCTCGCTGACCCGGCTGGTGTCCGAGGCCGTACGCAGGGCGGCTGAGGAAGCGGGATATCCCCTGCCCACCTTGCTGGTCGAGCCCGGGCGCTCCATCGTCGGCGAGGCCGGCACCACCCTCTACACCGTGGGCGCCATCAAGGACATTCCCGGTATCCGCACCTACCTGGCGGTGGACGGCGGCATGGGCGACAACCCCCGTCCGGCCCTGTACGGCGCTGTCTACCAGGCCTTCGTGGCCAACCGCATGCGCCAGGACCCCACCTCCACGGTGGCCGTGGCCGGCAAGTGCTGCGAGTCCGGCGACATGCTGATCCACGAGATCGGCCTCACCGACCCGCACCCCGGTGACATCCTGGCCATCCTCAGCACCGGGGCCTACAACTACTCCATGGCCTCCAACTACAACCGCCTGCCGCGCCCGGCCGCGGTCTTCGTCAGCGGCGGCCGCGCCGACCTGGTGGTCCGGCGCGAGACGTACGAGGACCTGGTTGCCCTGGACGTCCTGCCGAGGCGGCTGTCCGCCCGGGAGGGCGTGGCCTGATCCGTTCCAACGCAGCGCTTTGTCGAAGCCCGCTCCCGCCGTCCGGCGGGGCGGGCCTTCACTTGTCCGGGTCGAAGCCGCCTGTTCAGTCGTGCCGCGGGTTTTCGGCATCAGTCGACCAGGCTGTGCTATAATAGGCAGGTAGTTCCACCTGCGCGGGAGGGATGTCAGCGTGCCCATCCTCGTGCCGGCGCTCCTGGCCCGGTCGCTTCGCCAGGCGGCCGACGCGGCCGATCACCTGGGCCTGGAGGCAGCCCTGGTGGGCGGCGCCGTGCGTGACCTCCTGCTGGGGCGGGAACCCACGGACATCGACCTGGTCGTGGCGGGCAAGCCCGAAGACGTCGGCAGGCTCGCCCGTGAGCTGGGGCGCCGCCTGGGTCTGGCGTCGGAGGAGCATGATCCCTTCGGCACCGCCACCCTGCAATCCGGAGCCGTGCGCATCGACCTGGCCATGCGGCGCCGCGAGGCCTACCAGCGGCCCGGCGCCCTCCCGGCGGTGGAGCCCGGCGGCTGGGAGGACGACCTCCTGCGGCGCGACTTCACGGTCAACGCCGTGGCCTGGCCCCTCAGCCACGTGGGCGACGGTCCGGACGTCATGCTGCACCGGCGGGACCTGGTGGCGGCGGCACACGCCCTGGACGACCTCACCGCCCGTCGGGTGCGCGCCCTGCACGAGGGCAGCTTCCAGGACGACCCCACCCGCCTCTTCCGCGCCGCCCGGCTGGCGGCCCGGCTGGGGTTTCACCTGGAACATGGGACACGCGCTCTGGCGGCACAGGCCGTCGGCGGCGGAGCCCTGCAAACCCTGTCAGGCCATCGGCTGGGGCAGGAACTGAGGCTCGCCGCCATGGAGGAGGAGGCCCTTCAGGCCTTCCGCTGCCTGGACGAACTGGGCGTTTGGCAGACCTTGCTCCCCGGCTGGCAGAAACCGGAGCCGGCGCCGGATGCCGCCGCCCTGGCTCAGGCCATCCGCCTGACAGAGGCGGCGCTGCATACAGGTGAACCCTGGCGGGCGCGGCTCGTGGCCTGGGTCTCCGCCGGCGCCGGAGAACCCGCGGCACCGTGGTGCCGCAGCCTCGGCTGGACGGGGGCCGACACCGCCGTCTGTGAGCGCAGCCTCGGCGACGTGGCCCGCTGCCGCGAGACCCTGCCCGGCCTGCCGGCGGACGCCAGACCCTCCGCCATCGCCGCAGCGCTCGGCGACGCCACGGCCGAGGCGCAGGCCGCCTTCTACTCCCGGGCCCCGGAATCGCAGCGGTTGCTGCTGCAGCGTTGCTGGCAGGGCTGCACAGCCCACCAGGTGCAGGTCTCAGGGCGTGACCTGCAGTCCCTGGGCTGGACCCCCGGCCCCGCCTTCAGCCACGTCCTGGCGGAGGCGGCCAGGCGCGTCCTGGACGGCGAGCTGCCGGACCGCCAGGCCCAACTGGCCTGGCTGGCTCAGCAGCCGCGCCCCTGAGTCCGGCGACCTGGCACCCACACCGAAACCGCAGGAAGGAAGACGTGAGGCATGTTCAGCAGCCCTCAAGCCGCCATTCTGGGTCTCGTGGCCCTCCTACCGGCCTTCGTGCTTCACGAACTGGCCCACGCCTATACCGCCGTGGCCCTGGGCGACCCCACGCCCCGCTACCAGGGCAGGCTTACGCTCAACCCGCTGAAGCACCTGGACCTCATCGGCACCATCCTGATCCTCAGCACCGGCTTCGGCTGGGCCCGGCCGGTGGAGGTGAACCCCACCAACTTCCGCGACCCGCTGCGCGACAACGCCGTGGTGGCCGCCGCCGGTCCTCTGACCAACCTGCTGCTGGCCCTGCTGGCTGCCTTCGGCCTGGTCGCCCTGCGTCCGAGCGGGCTGACGCTTACCTTCCTCTACCAGTTTTTCGCCTTCAACGTGGCGCTCTTCGTCTTCAACCTGATTCCCATCCCACCCCTGGACGGCTCGCGCATCCTGACGGGCGTGCTGCCCCGGCGGCAGGCCTACGCCTTCCGCCAACTCGAGCCGTACGGCTGGGCGATCCTGCTCTTTGTCATGCTCTTCGGCGCCCTGGACTTCATCCTGCGCCCCCTGGCCCAGGGCGTGACCACCCTGCTCATCGGCATCGCCCGCAGCGTCGCCGGCTAAAGGAGGACGAACCGCAGCTTGACCAAGGGACGAATTCTCTCCGGTATGCGGCCCACCGGCCGGCTCCACCTGGGCAATTACAAGGGCGCCCTGGAGAACTGGGTGCGGCTGCAGGACGACTACGAGTGTTTCTTTGCCGTCGTCGACTGGCATGCCCTGACCACCGGCTACGAAAACACCAGCGAGATCAAGGACAACATCCGCGAGATGGTGCTGGACTGGCTGGCCGCCGGCCTTGACCCGGAGCGCAGCGTCATCTTCGTTCAGTCCCATATCAAGGAGCATGCGGAACTGCACCTGCTGCTCTCCATGGTCACCCCGCTGGGGTGGCTGGAACGCGTGCCTACCTATAAGGAACAGCTGGGGCAGCTGAGCGGCCGCGACATCGCCACCTACGGCTTTCTGGGCTATCCCGTGCTGCAGACGGCTGATATCCTGGCCTACCGCGCCGACACCGTGCCCGTGGGCGAGGACCAGTTGCCCCATCTGGAGCTGGCCCGGGAGATCATCCGGCGGTTCAACTTCCTCTATGGCAGCAAGCTGCCGGAGCCGCAGCCCGCCCTGACCAGGGCGGCAGTGCTGCCTGGCACCGACAACCGCAAGATGAGCAAGTCCTACGGCAATTACCTGGGCATGTCCGCAGATGCTCAGGAGATCCGGCAGAAGGTCCACAGCATGGTGACCGATCCGGCCCGCATCCACAAGACGGACCCGGGGCACCCGGACATCTGCGCCGTCTACGCTTTCCACCAGGTCTTCAGCGGTGACCGCGCGGAGGAGATCGGCGCCTCGTGTCGGGCCGGTGCCATCGGCTGCGGCGAATGCAAGAAGAACTTGACCGCGCGCCTGGACGAGGCGGTGGGACCCATCGCCGAGAGGCGGGCCGCCCTGGCGGCCAGGCCGGGCCTCGTCGATGAGGTCATCGCCGCCGGTGACGCCAGGGCCCGCAGGGTGGCGGCCGAGACTCTGGAGATAGTTCGTGCGGCCATGAGGATCTGACGTGGGGGCGCTGACGGCCGTGGCCTACCAGGTACGCCTCGACAACTTCGAAGGGCCTCTGGACCTGCTGCTTCATCTGGTGCAGCGGGAAGAACTGGACATCTATGATGTCCCCATCGCCCGCATCACCCAGCAGTACCTGGACACGCTGGAGGAACTGCAGAACCTGGATCTGGACGTGGCCAGCGAGTTCCTGGTGATGGCCGCCACGCTGCTTCAGATCAAGGTCCGGATGCTCTTTCCGCGCCCCAAGGCGCCCCCGCTGGAAGCCCCGGACGACGCCCTGGGCACGGACCCGCGGCAGGAACTGATCGACCGCCTGGTGGCCTACAGCCGCTTTAAGCAGGCCGCCCAGTTCCTGGCCGAACGCGAGTCGGACCGGGCCCGGCAGTTTACCCGCTGGGCCGAGGCGCCCGAGCCGCAGCAGGTCCAGGACCCACTGGGGTCCCTGTCCCTGTTCGACCTTCTGGCGGCCCTGCAGCGCGCCCTGGCCCGCACGGAGCCGAGAGCCTGGCCGGAGATTCCGGCCGAGCAGGTGACCCTGCGGGACAAGATGCAGACTGTGCTGGTGGCCGTGCAGGCCCGCCCGCAGGGGGTGTCCTTCCGCGCCCTCTTCGGCCCGCGGCCCGGCCGCCTGGAGGTCGTTGTGACCTTCCTGGCGGTGCTGGAACTGCTGCGCCTGCAGCAGGTGCTGGTGCGGCAGGACCGCCCTTTCGGAGAAATTCTGCTGGTGCCCCGCGAGGGGCAGCCGGACCTGGCCACGAATGCCCGCAGCGAGGGGGAGGAGCCGGCATGATCTTCGATTACGGCAAGTCCATTCTCGAGGCCCTGCTCTTCGCCTCACCCGAGCCCCTGAGCCTGAAGCGCCTGGCAGACCTCACGGGCCTGGAGGAGAAGGCCGTCCGCACCCTGCTGGACCAACTGCGGCAGGACTATGATCGTGGCGGGCGAGGCCTGGCGCTCCTGGAGGCGGCCGGCGGCTATCAGCTGGCCACCCGGGCGGACTTTGACGAGTACGTGGCCCGTCTCTTTCCGGACCGGCAGCAGGCCGGCCTCTCTCGCGCCGCCCTGGAAACCCTGGCCGTGGTGGCCTACAACCAGCCGGCCACCCGGGCGGAAATCGAGCACATTCGCGGCGTGGCTTCGGACCGCTCCCTGGCCACCGTGGTGGAGAAAGGGCTGGTGCAGGAGGCGGGACGCCGGGACGCCCCGGGACGTCCCATCCTCTACACGACCACGCCTCTGTTCCTCCAGCACTTCGGCCTGAA
>Ga0209314_10000206_pt1 | contig 25781 bp, 24 predicted proteins | sample I19B2metaG_FD_184146 | JGI IMG/M metagenome (GOLD analysis project Ga0209314, IMG submission 184146) | Lake sediment bacterial and archeal communities from Gulf of Boni, Indonesia to study Microbial Dark Matter (Phase II) - ​I19B2 metaG... | ecosystem: Environmental > Aquatic > Freshwater >... | reverse complement strand
GGTGGAGGTATGGAATCACATTCCTCAGGAAGTCGCGAGGCGGCACATAGTCAGCATCGAAAAGCGCAATGAACTCCCCGTTGCTGTTTTGAAGCGCAACTTGAAGAGCGCCCGCCTTGAACCCCGTTCGCTCTTCCCTGTGAATTACTCTTACTAGATCCGGATGCTTCTCTTGGAATTCGCGGACAATCTTGGTTGTTTCGTCGCTGGAATCGTCAACAACAATAATCTCTAGCTTCTCATGGGGATAGTCGAGTCTAACGCAGGCGTCAAGGAGTCGCCTGACGACTCTCTTCTCGTTGTAAAGGGGAAGATGGACGGATACTCGAGGCCATGCCTCGAGCGGTGGTGGGTCAGCGAGCTTGTTCCTTCCCCTCACTGAGAGCAGAGTGAGAACCCAGACGTTAAAGGCATAAATGGAGATTAGCCCGGTGACCGTCGCAACAAGGAAAAGAATCAACTGCTGCAGGTTGTTGAGGTTCGCGGGGAACCAGTACATGTCTTCCGACATCCAGGCGGAAACGATTCGTAGCGTGGTCCTCTCACCGTGTATAAGCCTTTCCAGAGTCCTAGGTCGGTGACATGTGTGAAGCACGAAGAAATCGACGTAGCCAGCTCAGACAGATTGGAAGTCATGATGTTTTCGTCGGAGTACCCTCCGTGTTGGGGCGGAGTTGGCAGGCATGTGCAGGACCTGTGCAGAAGAGTCTGCGAACATGTCGAATTGAAGCTTGTGACGGCTACATTTGGACGCCCAACGGGACTATTCGAAATCGATAACATCGCGAAAATTCACGTCAGGAGTTTCCCTCTGCTTCTAACGCAGTACATGGTCGGTGTGAGGCTCAAGCGACCTAGTAGAACTCAGCTGATCCACGTTCATGTGCCACATGCATTCATCCCGAGAATGGACAGGAGGATTCTCTCAACCTTTCACGTTGTCTGGGCGCAGTACGCAGACGCCCTCAAACACCAACCGGCAATCTCACTCTTTGATCTACAGCACCCTACGATCAACAGGCATCTCATCGCTGTTGAGAGGAAGCTGGCGGAGCTGTCGAACGCAATCATCGCTGTCTCCCAGAGCGTTAAAGATGAACTTGTTGCGCGTTACGGCCTTGCAAAAGAGAAAATTCACGTAATTCCCAATGGAGTGAACCCGGAGATATTTTGCCCGGCCGAAAGTAGGGAAAATCTGATTCTCTATGTTGGACGACAAACTGCCCATAAGGGCCTTCCGTATCTGCTGCGTGCCTTCGCAGAGTTTTCGAAGAGTCATGAACAATATCGATTGATGTTGATTGGAGAACGTCTCGAAGGCGGTGTCGATCGATCCCTTGTAAGGCTCTCGGAAGCTCTCGGGTTTCGTAATAAGGTCAAATTTACTGGAAGACTCCCTGAAGATGAAGTCCGCAAGATAATGGGGCAAGCCAATTGTCTTGTTCTCCCTTCACTCGCTGAAAGCTTTGGAATGACAGTGCTAGAGGCAATGGCCTCCGAGACTCCGGTTGTGGCTACTGGTATTGGTGGAATTCGTGAGATTGTTCGAGACGGACTCAATGGACTCCTAGTCCCGCCCGCTGACTCAAAAGCACTCGCAACTTCACTGGAACGAATAGTCTCCGACATGAAACTTCGCAGGCGTCTGGTCGAAGAAGGAAAGAAAACCTGCAAGGATTTTTCTTGGGATAAGGTCGCGGAGAGGACGTTGGCTCTCTACAGACAGGTCTGCTCTTGAGCATTCATTCGGATATGGGCGGTTTGACCGTCACTTCCCTAGCTGGTCTAGGGGCTTTCAGCTTGTTCACGTAACAGTTTGGGCAGGAAATTATTGGACGGCGCCCTCCTGCTCTAACCTGAATCATCTGGAATCCACATTCTGGACATCGCTTATCAAGGAGGGTCAATGCACCGAACTGAGGTAGAGGCAGTGCAAAGGTACAGTTCGTCTTCCATTTGCCTGAACAACCAATGAATCTCTTACCGCTCTTCTTGCTCCTCAAGACCATCAACGTCTCGCCGCATTTCGGACATGGAACAATGAATGTGATCTCGGCTCTCTTCATTTCTTTGATAGTGGCTGTGAGCTCCCTGCCGATCTCGTCTTCCTTGAGTCTCAGGTCTTCAATGATGGGTTTCAGGTAATCGACAGTCTCAAGAACGACATGCTCGCGTGTCTGTTTCCCAAGCTCAATTTGCTCCATCATGGACTCGAGTTCCCTAGTGAACTTCACGTCGATGACTTTCGGGCAATACTTCGTAAGCAATCCTGTTACCGTAGATGCGAGTGGCGTAGCTTCCATTTTCTCGCCCCTCACATATCCGCGTTGATACAATGTCTCCACTATGTCCGCTCGGGTGGCCTTCGTACCTATCTCAACCTCCTCCATCGCTTTGAGCAGACTGCTTGGGTTGTATCGAGGGGGAGGCTGCGAGTACTTTTCCTCTAGGGCAACTTCGCTTACCTTCACTTCTTGCCCCTCTACTAGGGGCGGAAGCATGATCTCCTCAAACCTCGTGTAAGGGCCGTAGAGAGAAATCCAGCCTTTCTCGATGATTCTTGAGCCGCGCAAGAAGAATGAATGTTTACCTACTTTGATTGTAGCTTTGTCACTTTGTTTGGTGGCGGTATCGCCGAACGTTGCAAGGAAACGTCTAACCACCAAGTCGATGATCTTCCGCTCGCGAGGATCAAGGTCCCTCTTGGGGACATTTCCTGTTGGATATACTGCTGGGTGAGCCGGATCATCTTTCCTGCCTTCATGGGGGAACAGGGCCCTAGAGGTCAGGAGGCGCGCGGTTTCTGAACGATACGCTTCAATCTGGTTCAATCCTTTCAGAACCTCTTCGTACCCGATTGAGGGTGGCAGTTTCTGGCTTGAAGTTCTGGGATAAGAGATGAGTTGATCTAAGTAGAGATGTTCGGCGATACCGAGTGCGACCCTTGGGGTGAACCCGAAATGTCGGTACGCCTCCGATTGCAAGGCTGAAAGATCGAAGGGCGTGGGAGGAGTCAATCGATAAGTCCGCGACTCCAGTTTCTCAATGACACCTGTCTTCCCGGCACAGTCCCTGATTGTTTCCTCAGCCTGAGCTTTCGCTTCAATGCGTTCGATCTCATACTCGGCCAGTATGGCTTTTCCATCTACATCCAGAGTTGTTCTGAGTACCCAGTAAGGGCTCGGTACGAAGCTTTCGATTTCTCCCTCTCTCTCCACAACAAAGCGTAACGTGGGCCCTTGAACTCTGCCTGTGCTAAGCGTCGAGTACCTGTTGCTGAACTTGAGAGCTGATTGCGTCAGTGCCCTTGAGAGGTTTATTCCATAGAGCCAGTCTACCTCATGTCGGCACATGCCAGCGTAAGCCAAGGAGAAGTCTAGCTGGGGTAGCGGCTTCTCGTATGCTTCCCTTAGCTCCTTGACTGTGAGAGTCGAGAACTTCATTCGTTGTGCTTTCTGGTCTGCGCCGTGGCATGCATACTTGAGGATCGTGTAGCCGATAAGTGAGCCTTCTATATCGTAATCGCATGCATTAATGAAACGATCAGCCTCTTTCGAAACTTTCGAAATGGATTGAATCCATTTCTCCTGACGATTCTGCCCTCGTTCAACAAAGTGTTTGGGTTTCCATGAGAAATCCCAGACAGGGTATTCGGATCTCGATTCATTGCCCTTGGCCCCCACGGCATATAGATGCCCGAGCGCGGAGCAGACAAGTATCCGCTCTTCTTTGCTTTTAACTTCGAAGAACGGGACACCTCCAACATTCACCTTCCTCGGCTTGCGCTCGGGGCTGAGAGCTTCAGCTACATGTAGGGCGGCGTCTGGTTTCTCGGTGACTATGAGGGTTGTTGCCACTTAGTGTCGCTTCCCGCGCAGGTGCTGTATCAAGTCCTTGACGGCTCTACCGGTTTCAGAGAGCTCCTCTAGCTTCGTGTAGTAGTCCTCCTTCGTGAGGCTGCCGCCGAAGGCCTTGTTCCATGAGGAGTAGGTGTTCTCGAGATTGTGCAAAGCCGCGTTGTGAAGGCCGCAGAGTTCTGATTCAGGTTCTCTCAGTCTCTCGCAGAGCAAGCACCGATCGGCCATGCTGTTTCCCGTCAAGGAAGAGATTTGACCTAAAGCTGATTGAGGGCTTTTTAGGCCTTATTGGCAAACTCCAGTCTAAAATGGATTATCGTTGCCTTCTCGGGCGCCTTGGCACTCTACCGAAAATCCACACGCCAAGAAGCATCAAGGAAGTCGCAAGGACTTGTGAGAGCGAATACTGCCATAATGGGTTCAGAGACATCATGGTTTCATCGGTATTCAGAAGCGTTTGTGCGAAGTCTCGAACCTGCGTGAAGTTCTTACTCATCTCGCTTAACCTGGCCCAGAACCAGTTTGAGCCAATCAGATACGGTATGTAAAGAATACACACGAAGAGAGCAAAGGAAATCGCAATCGCTCTGACCAAGCGCAGAGTCGCCAATGGCTCACTTTCAAGTCCGCCTCGTCTTGGGAATATTCGCGATGAAGCCTCATACCATGCTACAAGGGACACTATGATAATCCCAAGAATTGGCAACCATTGCAGAGTCATTGAGAGGCTGAAACTGCCGAGCATTAGTTCCTGCGTTTTCGTTTCAAAACCATGCGACGTAATATAGAGTAGATAGAACCAGTCCGCAAGGAGGACCGCCAGAGTCGTCCCGACTATCGATGTCATCTTGAGGACAGTAGGATTTGAGGCCATGCCTGTACTTCCATGACTTGACTTCGAGTAGTTCTGGAACCGTAGAACAGGCTGCTTTAAAGAGTATCTCATTCCAAACGTTTACTAACGGTTCCATCAACAACTGAGCCTAGTTGTGGAGGACACATGAAAACTGATGTGAGGCCCGAGATCATTGGTCGAGGCACCTGGCTTGACATGGTTGCCCATCGTGTCCTCCAGCGAGAAGAGAAACTGGGTCGAAGAGCCGATGTCCTCCTCCGTACTGAGAGTGGTTTGGGTGCTTCGGGGATACCGCATATCGGAAGTTTGGGTGATGTAATCAGAGCTTACGGAGTAAAATTGGCTCTAGAGACTCAGGGGCGAAAGGCTCAGTTCATCGCCTATTCCGATGATATGGACGGGCTAAGAAAAGTTCCGTCTGGAATGCCCGAGTCTCTCAAGAAATATCTTGGCCATCCGGTTTCATCCATTCCAGATCCCTACAATTGCCATGTGAGCTACAGTAAGCACATCAATTCGCTTCTAATCGAAGCCATGGATGGATGCGGAGTCAAGTATGTCTTTCACTCTGCTACGGAAGACTACACAAAAGGCCTCTTCGTCCAACAAACCCGAAAGATACTGTCGGCTGCAGATCAAGTAGGAAAGATCGTCAAGGAAGAAATCGGTCAAGAAAAGTTCACGATCATACTTCCCTATTTCCCCGTCTGCGGATCATGTGGAAGAATCTATACGACGCGCAGTCAGCAATTCGAGGTGTCAACTGACAAGGTCCTTTATGCATGCGAGGGCGAAGCCGAAATCAAAGGTCAGAGACTTGAGGGATGCGGCTACAGAGGTGAAGCAGATATCAAGGAAGGACACGGGAAGCTACCGTGGAAAGGCGAGTTCGCTGCCAGATGGGACGCCCTCAAGATAAGCTTCGAAGCCTACGGCAAGGACATCGCAGACTCGGTTCGAGTCAATGACAGAATCTGCCATGAAATCCTCGGATACCCACCACCCTACCACGTACGATACGAGCTCTTTCTAGACAAGGGAGGAAAGAAAATTTCCAAATCCAAATCCGCGCTTGACACCATAACTCCTCAAACTTGGTTCAAGTACGCTCCTCCAAACTCGCTTAACCTGCTCATGTTCAAGCGGATAACAGGAGCACGAACCCTCGGCCCGGAAGACATCCCAACATATGTCAATGAGCTGAATAAGTTGGAAGAGGTCTACTTCGGCGCCCGAGAGGTCGCGGACGAGAAGGATCGCGCTAAGCTGAGAGGCCTGTACGAATACGCATACTTCCTCAGACCACCCTCAGCACCTAGCGTCCATATTCCATACAATATGTTGGTCTATCTTGTCACGGTTGCACCATCGGAAAAGCGAAACGAGTACGTTGAAGCAAAACTCAGGGAGTACGGATACCTTGAGGACGGCCTCACATCCGACATCGAAGAAATGATACACTATGCGGTGAACTGGGCGAATGAATTTCGAGAGATTTCGGAGACGAAGATCGAGATTTCCAATCCACAGCGACTGGCGATCGAAGACCTTCTCTCAGTCATAAGGTCCGAGACGGATGAGAGGGTTCTTCAGAATTCAATATTCAACGTAGCGAAGAGGTACCAGATCGAACCTCCAGAGTTCTTCAAGCTACTTTACACAATCCTGCTGGGCGCCCCTAGAGGACCACGACTTGGACCTTACATCAAGGCCATGGGTAGCGAGAATGTTGCCCGCGCTCTGGAACGAGCCATTCAGACACCCACCTCAACCTAGAGATTGTACGTTTCCAACAATTCTTTAACCGAGACTTGCAATCTCCACTTGGGCCCGTAGTCTAGTCAGGATCAGGACGCTGAGAGACCCAACACACTCGCGCAAGCCTGCGGACAGGTAGCCGCAACAACCTGACAGCAAGCCGGAGGTCCGGGGTTCGAATCCCCGCGGGCCCGCCACACTTTGCCCTTCAAACCTTATTGCAGTTCGAGTCAAGGGGGCGTTAGGGTAATTGGTTGCACCTCACACCTGAAAAGGCTGAGATCGTCGGAGCCCTGTTAGGCGACAAGATCCGATTCGGCTTTTTCAAACGTTATGGCAACTGGACCAAGAGCAAAAGGCCCAGAGGAATGCTTGAGATATGCTTAGGCTCAAATGGCCAATGGGGGAAGCATCTTTCGGATCTTGCCTTTCGCGCGTACGGACTGCGCGGTTCTAACTACCTTCTCCAAAAACCGTGGCCTCGCCAGCCTGAATGGCGATTCTCAATCAGCTCCCCCCGAGTTGTGAAAGATCTGCTACCCTATTTCGACCCTATGTGGCGAGCGGGAACATGGCGGATTGTCCCTGCGATATTTGAAGCGCCCAAGGCATCAATTTGCTCATTGCTGCGTGGTTACATGGATGCTGATGGTTTCGTTCACAAGTCTCCAACTAGAGGCGTCAGGGTCGAATCCGTGAACGAGAATGGAATCAACGATGTACTTGGTTTGTTTGCAAAGTTAGGAATCCGAGCTCGAATATACCGTAGGAAGTCCAGGAACGTATGGACCCTTCAGATCAGCCGAAGGCAGAATATATCGAGATATCGGGAACTTGTCGGATTCTCTCTCCCACACAAGTCGACAGCACTCGACACCGTCTGGCAGCATTACACAAAGTAGGTCGAGGGTTCAAATCCCTCCGGGCCCGCCACGTTTCGAGCCTTCCGATTGGATGCCTTGTTGGCATTCTTTGTTTATTGTTGAGGGTGGGGTGGGGGGAGTGGCCACATATGTGGCCCAACTTCACGCATGAATTGGGAGAAGAGTTAAATTGAGGAGACGTTCGCGCGGGTCTGCGAGCTTATATAGAGTAGTCCAAAATGGCATCTCTCCCGCGTGGAGATCCGAAAGAATCCCTGGCATTTGTGCATGCCGCGAAAGCTTCGTTGTCCCTATCAAACCCGGACCCTGTTTGGCTTTCAAGTCCTTGAGAACGAGTTGACCCTAAACGAATCGGCTGCGAATTCCATGAGAACTCACAGCCTTTGTGTTAAACTCCCCGCAGCCCCGCCATCAACTGGGCTCGGAACTTCCCGTATTCAGAGGGCAACGATACAAACTTGCCATGCCAAGCAGCCTACAATCTGAGCCGAGGATCGTTCCGACAAAGAACAGTTACACGACGCCGATTCCGACGCGGATGTGCTACGCTGGTACCAGAACGTTCAACGAGGCTCGAGAGCGATGGTCACGCTGGTAGCAACATCAAAAGCATAATGAAGGCTGTTAACTCTTGGCTAAAGTCAATGTTGCAAGTCCCCAACGGCAGTTCTAGGATCAGGTATTGGAAGAGATCGTACGCGAACACATGAAGCTACTGCCAAAATTCGCCAAGTACTGACACGGCTTTCCACCATGGCTCTATGCGGTGGGGCCGAACGGACCTCCCAAGCAATCGCGGTGGGACCCTTTCCAAATCCCCATCAACCGCGATGAACAGGAGCCTGCAAGCATGCGACAGCAGGCGAGGGTCAAAGCTCGCCGCCTTCTCGTTCCATTTCTCCACTACAATGGTCTCGATGCTTAACTGCCGGCAAAAGGACGGAGTTGCCTACCGAGGTACCTGACGAAACAAAGATTCAGGTCTTCAAGATTCGTTTAACATTCTCTAGGAAGTCTTCAGCTTTCCCGATCAGATTTTTCGCATCCTCATCTGTGTATGCAGAGCCGTAGTCCGCCGACTCCCGTAGGTCCATTGCTTCCCCAAAGTCATTGATTCGCCCTTCGCCAAGGGCATCAAGGAAGAACTCTTTCAGGGCGACGAAGCATGCCCGGTGGCTTTTCTCGCGGTATCCCTTGCTGTAGATTAGAGCTCGTGCTGCATGGAACATGCTGTAATACGCTTGGACAATCGTCCATTTGTAGTCCTCGTCTTCGAATGAATTCTTTGATTTCTCAAGGTCGTATTCTGCTGACGCTATCTCTTTCAGAACTATGTCGTTCTTTGGCTGGATTCTTTGGAGCTTTCGCTCTTCCAATAGCCTTCTAAACCGTAGGCTCAGTCTTTCTGCCATAGTATCATTCCTCTTGATATTCTGTCAAATAGAGCAGTATCTTCTCGTCTCAGTTTTGAAAATCCTTGGGGGTCGAGTATGATCGGAGCGATTCTCCTCTGAGATTTGGCGTTGAATTTGTGAACTACGTCTGTCAGTTGAGATTTCTCATTAGTCAATAAGAGGAGGTCGATATCGCTCTCCTTGACGTCAGTGCCTTCTGCGGAGCTTCCGAACAGGATGATGCGGTGTGAAGATGGTTTAGCCTGCTTCATCAGGTCATCTAGTTGCAACAATGTGAAGAGAATCTTGAGTTGTCTGACAAGAGGATTATCCATGTTCGCCCTGTAGAACAACATCCTTCCCTGTTTTTCCCTCAGGAGCAAGCCCAGATTCGCAAAGGAACGCAACATCTGGTTCGCGCCTCCAACGCTCACCCCAGTACGCCGTACGACCTCTCTGCCATGATATTGTCCCATCGGATCTCTGAATAGCAGCTGTAGCAAGCGCAAAGAGGTTGGCGTTATTAGATTCATTATTTTGAACATATGTTCATTCTAGTGAACGTTCGGCTTTAAAGGCTTTGGTCGGGAAGGTGCCTCTAATTGCTCTTCTTCAGTAACGCATCCTTGAGCCTGCGACCGGAAAATCCAGCGATGTCGCCGAACCAGCAGAACCCGAGACGCTCGCAGATAGGTTTACCGCGACCTACTGTCAAATCTCGACTTGTCTCTAGCGGCTGAAGAGTTGTTTCGGTGGGCCCGCCCAGGTTAGAACCGGGGGCCTCCGCCGTTCCCATCTTGACTTTCAATTCCCGAGTCATTGGGATTTCTTCTGCAACCGGCTCATACCATCGTAGGTCTGGAGCGCCTAGATATCGAACCGTTTAGCTAGCAATCTAACGCTCTAGGTCCTCGAAAAGCTGAGCGGGTAATTCGCCTCTTGTCTTATTCATCCATGGAGGAAATCAGTCGCCGCAGAAGTATCAAACCAATCATGGCAGCTGCTCGCTATTCGCTTGTTCACTTAGTTTTCAATGCTCTTCTTAGATGTCTACAATTGTTACAGTTGCAGGTCATTGCGAACCAGTATGCTAGCAAGTGGCTGTAGGATAGTCGAGCCCCATAGTGCCGACTAAGCCTGATTTCTAACATGTATCCCTCGTCTGTGCGCTGATGCCACAGGTCTATGCCGACATTGTTCCATGACGGTCTTGCTCTCCTGAATGCCTCATCTAGGTCTTCCCAAACATCATAGACATCGCAGGATAGGCAAAGAACTCTTTCGGGTGATACTGGCGCGGCTCATGGATAGATACTTGCGGATCTTACCTTCTTGTGGGCGGAAATTCAAAGTCACTCTTCCAAGTATGTTCGAGAGTATGATTTTCGACAGGTCGAATTCTTGAGTAACGCCTTTTATTCAATTCTTCTTTTTCACAACTCGAAGTGAGGGTGAATGAGTAAGTTCGATGACCTCGAGGAGATTATGTCCCTCGGGTCGTACCGGAAGAGAATTTCAAGGATCGAGAAGCTACTAAGCTTCCTGATCTAGAAAACCTAATGCACTAGAGACTTCGGAATACTGCGAGTTCCATACCCTCACGGGGCCAGTCCTACGGGGAAACTATATCGACTCATCTCCTTTGATTTGGATGGAACATTACTGAGAGAGCCTGCCCTCAGATTCTTGGCTAGAGAGCTCGGATTCTACAAGGAACTAAATCGTTATGATCTATTGCTCGATGCTGGTCATATCACAAAGGCCGAGTGTTTGCGGGCCCAATACGCGCTCTTCCGTGGATACTCGGCTCAACAGTTGCTTCGCAAGTTAAGAAAGACGCCTCGCCTCAAGTGGATCCGACGAGCTGTCGAGCGGTTCAAGTCGCACGGTCTTTCAGTCATAATCCTTAGCGACAATCCGACTTTCGTATCCGGTTTTTTCAAATCCTTTGGTTTTGACGAGACACTTGGCTCTAGGGCAATTATTCGAAATGGTATCCTTACAGGAAAAACTGTGGTGGAAGCGGATAAGCTACCTACACTCCGTAGGTACTGCAGATCTCAACGCCTTTCGCTGTCTGAATGCATTCATGTGGGAGACTGGGAGAACGATATTCCGGTCTTCCGAGCGGTTGGTCTATCAGTTGCCTTGAACCCAAGACATTCCAGTGTCGCCCGAACCGCTAAACTAGTGATCGGAACGAAAAGCCTTCTTGAAGTCTACCGGCGCGTGCGTCCCTTGCTACCGGAACCGCATGGGCCTGAACATTGACATGAATTGTTAAACGACCGAGTTGTAGCCATTTTGTAAATCATCACGTCGGATTCCCAGAGTGATTTAACCAGAGCGATGAGTGCGGCGCGATATGCTCTTAAGCGCCAGTCGGCTGGCTTTCGGTCTAGAGGAAACTAGGATGACGCATCCGTGCATCTATCCCGAGGCTTGGCCTGGTAAGCAATACTACGATGCCGCCTACTATCAGATGCCTGATTCGATGAAACTATCCCTCGGACCGTTCGGTCCAGAGAAACTGGACGAACTCAATCGGAAGGCATTCTTGAACTATGTGACGCCTCGTTACCGTCTTCCATTCTTCTTCAATCCATATGGCCAGACCTTTTGGCCGCTCTGTATGTCACCATATCTCTACACCTATTGGTAGACGACGATACTCCGCTCGAGAACGTAGCCCTGTGCAAGCCTGCAGTAGGACTCCGTAATACTAAAAGTACTAAAGAATACTCCGAGGAATATTAGTTCTCACGAAGAGAACCGCGCTATGACTTCAGGTTCTCAGCCAGTTCTGGCCGGGCTTACGTCCGAGTTCGAGCCGTTTCTCAGAGTTCCGCCTAACTCTGACTCTCGGAATAGGCGAATGTCGCTCACGTCCCTGAACCTTCGGGGTCTGCGAGCGAACCTTTCCGGCCTTCGTTAAGGATCCGTGGGTCGGCAGCTCTCAACACCTCTGACTGGAAGGGACAATGTTGGCTTCGTATTTAGTCTTTCAGGTCTCAGGTATAGTGTCCCGAATTCAGACATGAACCGAGAGTAGAGATTTCTTCACTTCCGGCATGGCCTCCGCGTCAGCCTTGTCAAGCGTCAAGGCCAAGTTATGCCTTCCAAGTCTGGTGACGAACATGACAACTTTCTGATATTGAATGATAATCAGCTCCAAAGAGCCAGCCCAAGGAGCTAGACGTTCACACACTCCTGAGAGGAGCAGGGGTCCCAACTGCATGAAAGATCGATCTGTTTCTGGGGGCGAAAGACTCTCCACTCCAGGCCTCATCTGGGAAAATAGGACTTCCCCTAGATCTGTCGCCAACCCAGCCCACCTAATCTTAGGATGAATCCTGAAAACCCCTTCCGGACTTAGCTCCCTCACAGAACTCACCGAATCCGCCCACTCAACAGCTACCTCATCAAAGAGAGTACATATGACTTATGCGAATTGGCTCTGTTCGCCAGTCGGCGGGCTTAGGTTTCTGTTATGTTTCAGCGGCTCTTGTGCTTCGACCCATGTTCATAAGCCTCCGTCCTGTAGTCTTGCGTGAGAGATGACGCGAGAAGTGAGTATCCTCAGACGATCTGTGAAGTTTCTACGGATCGGCGTCATCGCTTATGTGATCGGCGGGATTGCCTACTGGGCGACTGCTGAATTATTCCTTCGCTATATTGGAAAAGAGATCGTCTTCAGCCCCGTGGTTTCGATTGTGCTGAGGGTTCCATTCTGGCCCATGAGGGTCTTTGCGGATCTGAGATGGGTCGGCGTCATGCCTCAAGACGTCATTGCGGTCTCTGCCATTCCAGTTGCGATATACCTCTTATGGATCAAGACATCGAAATCACGATTCAACGCCTCATAGGACTATGAACCCTCAAGCTCAGCAAGTCAGTTTCGGCCAGCCGATTCCAAACAGCCTTCATGAACAGCCATAAACCGAACAGAGCCTGCGAATTCGAGATTCTCTAGCGAGCGCTCGCGAGACAGGCATCCACAAAGCGAATTGGCAACAACAGTAGCTGGTCACTCGATTCCAAAAGTCGCAGCGTCGGTCTCGAAGTTGAGAATCACCCAGCTTTCCACTGGAGCTTGAGGCACATTCTTGTGCCTTGATAATGTGGTTGCTTCTCTCTGCGACCATTCTGGAAAGTCTTATATCAAATCCGAACATGCCAACGGCGAATCTTGAGTGGGGCTAGAGTGAGCCGCTGCGCTTCCTTCATCTGTGTAAGTCCTGCACAGTGGACCTGTTCAGAATGCGGAAACAATTATTGTTTCTTTCACACAACGACGCATGGCCACGAGCAGCGCTTAACTCACGAACAAGAACTCGCCGTCAGCTCCTGACCTCAGCTGCGCCACCTACGCAGCTGTTATCTGGCTTTGGAAAAAGTAGCGCGTCGCTCCTAAGGTCTGAACTTCGAGCGGTCGTACGTTGACAACCAGTGGGAAATTGGCAACTATATCTCCGATCACAAGGCATCTGTATGGGGGCAGATCGCGAACAATCATCCTAACTGTATCAGCGTCGATCTTGGCTACTCTTGAAACGATTTCTAGGTCGTGCTCGTTGTTGAAGTTGAAGAGGAAAATGTTGTCTGCTTGCCGGTATATGCTGTTCTGAATTGTGTCTGGCTGATTCGTTATGAAGGTTGTGAAGAGCCCTAGGTGTCTCATTCTGGTGACTATATCGTCCCAGTAGGTTTCGCGAAGGTAGAGGTGGGCTTCCTCAGCAAATAAGAAAAGGGCACGCAACCTCTGGGACGAGAGCAGATCAGTCAGTTTACTGATCAACAACTCAACAGTGATTCTTCGCAGAGCGGAATACTGATTCTTCATGTTCACAATGAGCGCGCAGCCTGCAGAATGGTTTCGGAACACCTCCTCAAAGTTGAGCGCCGTTCTCGGGTCGTCGCTGAAGATGCCTGAATCATCAAGCGTGTTGAATCTGGCCTGTAGGGCGTCCCTGATACTTTCATGGCAGTCGTAAGTAGCAATCGCTTCACCAAGCGAACGCATTGTAAGCTCACCTCGTTCCTCGAGCTCATGCCAAATTCTCGCAAATACGCGAGCGGAATTCTCGGGCAAGGAGAGTGCATAGATGAGGGTTCCGAGAAGCGTGCTCAAACCGACTTGGCTGAGGCTGAACCTTAAGTTCACGCCTGGGATGAGGGCAATAATCTTTGGAGACAAATGCATCTGACGTCCATCGAGACTCCTACCGAGATTCACGTATTCACCGTTCACATCTAGAACAACTGCAGGGGCTCCTTCCTTGACTAGACTGGTTACTAGAAGCTTGGTGAGGTGCGACTTTCCCGTTCCCTTTCTTCCAGTGACAATGTTCAGCCGACCGTCTAGTGCATTCAAGTCAGCGGCGATATTTGAGAAGCGGCGGGTTGAGCCTAATTCAAACGAATGCTTGGCTGAGAGCGCTTCCATCAGAAGGGTGGAAGGCATCAATTCTACTAGTGAGTGATTTCTTGAGGGCAGCCAAGAAACATCTCGACTCAGCCGTCCTTGCTCAAGCGCGCCACGAATCTTTCCCACGAGCAGTCGCGTGTCTTTCAGGACAGCAATCTGAGACGAGACATTGAATGGATCCACATCATCACCGGTGATCGAGCCCTCTGAGATGCCGTCCCGAAGGAGATCCTCGAGAATTCCAGGTATGTTGGCATACTGGACATCTATCACCTGTACAATCAGCGAACGATCCTTGAACCTATCCCTGATGAGCAGGTAATCTCCTTTCTCGACTTCTTCGTCCGGAAAGCAGAGAAGCTGAATGTCATCACCCTCTTTACGAAGAATCTTCAATGATAGGCCTCCCATGCTGTGCCGAATGGTCCAAAGAGAGAACGACGCAAGGCAATCTTCGGTATCAGTTGAACACCTAAGCGGGCACAGGAAAAGGCCTGCATGGCGAGTACGTCGTTTGCTGTGAAGGTGGACAGGATATGTGCGAATCGGAGAGTTTCTGGATACCCTTGATCCACGACATCGGTGCCAACTAGCTGGTCAAACCCATCAGCGGTCTGCTGAACCGGTATTTCGCGATCAACGTCCATCCTGAAAGCGTAGCCAGCACGCGCCAGTTTACCGACAAAGACCCGTCCTAGGAAGCGAACTGGGTACGGAGGAAATTGCCCTGTGACTTCTTCGTCAACGTTCAGTAGACACGGTTCGGACTTGTTTTCGAGCAGGTCTGTGATGGATTGATTGTTGATTCTGAGTTTCGTTTTCTTCGATATCGCGATGACCATGCTACCGGATCGGCGGGCCTCTTCCAGAATTCGTTCAACTTCTTTCGAAGGGTTGTCAGGCGTTCCAGCTGTCAGTGATCCATCGATAAGGATAATCCCGTGTGAGAGAGAGGTGCTCACGTTGAATTGGAGCCACCTTTCGAGGGCGTTCCGAACTCGTTTCAGAAGGCCATCGATATTGGGCTCACTCGAGAAAGCCCGCCATCCCGGAATAGCCAAGTCCTGCAGAGCCGAAAAACTGTTGATTCCAAGGGAGAAGATGAGCGGTCCGTAGCGTACGTACCTGTACCGATTCCTTTCGAGCAGCACCACTGCTCCCCGCAAGGCGCAGAGCGAACCGTTCACGTATTCGCCAAGTCTTATAGTAGAGGTATCAACCGCAACAACCAGTCGACTGGAGGGAATCGGCTGAAGAGGTATGATGTCCTCATCTTGGAAGGACGCTAACACTAAGACTTCCCAGTTGGAGACATCATCGTCGGCCCTTCCTGTGCTGATTTGCAATGCTGGCTCGGCGTAGATGAGGTCTCCCTTCGCGCCCTCAATGGAATGTCTGCAGAAATCCAGAAAACGGTCTGGCAGGCCTTCCAGGTCGAGGGGGTCGTCGGCGGAGAGAAAATTACTTATCTTCTGTTGTGTAGTGAAAGATTGGTGGGTGCGGTGGTTCATCTCACTCTCGCCCCCCCTGCGGGTTGTCCTCTCCTGGACGCCCCGCAGCTGCCGCACCCTCTCGCTCCGAGTTAGGCATCAGCTAACTCGACACCTCGATTATCTTGATGAACCTCCTTCGGTGCGCCTGCTGAAGAGCGAAGCTTCCAGATGCATGAGCCCCTTCGAGCTTATGCGGTAGGCACCTCGATCGGTTCGGTCGATGCAACCTTCCTTCTGGAGGTTGACGATGACGTTCCTGATGGTCTTTGTCGCCTTCCCGACCCCGGTCGCAATGTCCTCTATGCTCAATGAGTCGTTCTGACGTCTACCTGCCTTTGCGGCCAAATGCGCCATGAACAAAATAACCAAGATCGACTTATCGGCCGCGAGATCAGTTCGCGCGAGCAGAAGTCCACCGCCGGATGTCATTTTTGCGAATTCTGAGATTCTGTCGCTCAAACCAGCGAGATCTGGGACATAGAGTAGTCTTCTTGCCAAGTCATAAGTCGGCACGGCTCTTGCGAGAAACTGGAGAACTTGAGGAATCACCTCATCTGCTGACCCGCTTGTTTCGTAGCGCATCCCATTCACTTCTATCTGCACCTTGACTTGGGTAGTTTCGATCTCAGTCAACCCCATCCCACCCTATGATTTCCCTTTCAGCTTGGGCAAGACTTGTTCTTGGAAGATATGCAATCCCAGCGTTGTCACGCGATACTCGCCCTTCCCTTTTCTTTCCGCCAGTCCTTCTGAGCAGAGCTCGCTCAATCGCCCCGCCACAGTGCCCGCTGTACGCTTGGTTGCAGCAATCACGTCTGCGGATTGAACGGAATCTTTCTCGGATTTTCCAAGCATCTGAGTAATTCGAGCTTTCGCTAGGTGAAGCAGCATGAGTTCTCGGTCGGATAGGCTGTCGATAGGGACGATGGCGACGACACCTTCCGGGGTTACGGCAAGTGTTCCTTCACAGGCCTTTGCGAGTTGATTCAAATCCACTGAGAGAGTCAGCCGCGATGCGAGTTCAAGTTCAGGTACGACGGTCGTGAGGAATGTGAGGACCTCATTGGCGACAATGTCTGGTGGGCCAGTGATTTTCTTCTCTAGGTTTCCATAGCGGATCGTAACTTCTAGCGAGTGCCCTGAGCTCGTAAGCTGCTGGTGCCCGTCAAGCAAGTTACTTTCACTTCAACTTCGCTCTTACATGATATTAAAGCTTTGAAGTGCGAATGAACGCTGCTAGGTGTTACTGTCTGCCTTGCACAATGGTCGTGCGAAACCGGGCAAGATTATGTGAGAGCCGAAGGTTCTGCTAGGTGTTACTTATATTCAACTCTTTCTACATCTACCATGCTGATGCTCTGATCGCATCGTCCCAGATCGGATTTCAGTGTAGGAGAATCAGACTACGGACTATAATGAGCTAAAGTTGCATGTCTTGCGGACTCTTTCCAAGACAGGTCAGGTTGAGAGCAACTCGGTCGCCAAAGTGCTCGCGGAGTCGGGAATTGTTCTCGACATCCACGCCCTGAGAATGGCATTGGTGCGCTATTACAAGCAAGGTTTGTTGAAGCGGGAACGCAGAGGAGGCGTGTTCTTCTACAGTCTCTCTGAGAGAGGCCTTAACCGGCTTCGTTGGCTCGAATCGAAGTCAGGCATGAAAACTAGGCTCTAGAGAACTGATGAGCGACCTTTACAAGCGGACCAAGGTGTTCCTTCGACGGGAAGCTTTCTGTTGAGAAACCCAGCGGACAAGGGCTACGTTCTGTCCATCGATCAAGGTACTACGCGCACCAAGGCGGTCTTGTTCGATGCAAGGGCCAGAATCGCAGGGATTGGCTACAGTTCAGTTCCCAGAATGTTTCCTCGACCTGGATGGGTTGAGCAAGACCCAGAGGTCATATGGACTTCAGTCTTGAGCACGACTCGGAAAGCGATGCGAAACGCATCCTGCACGCCCAGACAGATTGTTGCGGTTGGCTTAGCGGATCAAGGAGAAACGGTTGTCGCTTGGAACAGGCGCACAGGGAAGGCATTGTATAATGCGATTAGTTGGCAGTGCAGACGCACCGCGTCCATGTGTGAGAGACTCAAGAAGAGTGGTCTTGAAGCTGATATACGAAGGAAGACGGGGCTAGTCGTCGACCCATATTTCTCCGCCACGAAGCTTCGATGGATTATCGACAATGTAAAGAAAGCCAGAAGACTTGTCCGCGATCGTGACGCCCTATTCGGAACCACTGACTCCTGGCTGGTTTGGAGGATGAGCCGCGGTCACGAATTTGTCACAGACTATGCGACCGCATCTCGGACAATGCTACTCAACATTCACAGGCTAAAGTGGGATGAGGATCTTCTGGAAATCTTCAAGCTCCCAGGTGACGTTCTAGCGGCACCTTGTGCTAATTCTGGAATCATTGGCCATGTTGACCCCAATTCATTTTTGGGGATTGACGCTCCAATCTCAGGGCTCATAGTTGACCAGCAAGCTGCACTCTACGGTCACGGCTGCTTTCGTGAGGGCGATTCAAAGAACACCTACGGTACAGGCTGCTTCCTACTCATGAACACTGGACCTCATTCCAGAACGTCAAGACACAATCTGCTCACAACAGTCGCTTGGGTAATTGGAAGCGAGGCGAACTATGCTCTCGACGGCGGCGTCTACGTTGCGGGTTCAGCAATCGATTGGCTCATACGCGGTTTGCGCCTCATCCAGAAGCCAGAAGAGAGTAGTAAGCTCTCATACTCGATTGCAGACAATCAAGGAGTCTATTTTGTGCCTGCTTTCGTCGGGCTAGCCGCGCCCTATTGGGATTCCTATGCACGAGGAACCATACTCGGGATTACTGATGGGACCACGAGGGCGAATATTGTCCGTGCGACCTTAGAATCCATCGCGTTTCAGGTGAACGAAGTGCTTCATTGCATGGAGGCGGACTCTAAGCTGCGAGTCGATAGGTTAAGGGTGGACGGCGGACCAACTGCGAATACCTTCTTGATGCAGTTTCAGGCCGACATTAGCAACATACGCGTCGAAGTGCCGGAGGTGAGTGAAGTAACAGCGCAGGGCGCCGCATTCCTAGCGGGCCTGGGAGTCGGTTTCTGGAGGAAACCAAGAGACCTAGTTCGTTTACGTAAGGCGGAAACCTACAGGCCCAAGATGCAGAAACGGGAAAGAGAACGACTCATCCGACGATGGAGGATGGCTGTGTCAAGAGCTCGTAATTGGGCTAGAGAGTCAGCCTGAAAGCATTAAAGGACTAGCCACTTAGCGTATGTCGACGGTGCGATGAGCGAAACGAAGAGCCTCAGCATCTACGCTTATGTGAACGGTCGATATCTGGAGAAGGATAAGGCATCAGTTTCGATATACGATCATGGCTTCCTTTATGGGGACGGTGTGTACGAAGCCATAAGGGCCTATGATGGCATCGTATTCAAGCTGCAAGAACACATTGACCGATTATGTGAGTCCGCGAAGTCTGTGAAGATAGAACTCTCAGTTACGAAAGATGAACTCACAGGAATTGTGATTGAGGTTCTCAAGAAGAACCAGCTCAAGAACGGGTACGTTCGGATAGTGCTTTCGCGGGGCGCTGGAAAAATGGGAGTTGACCCTAGAAATTGTCCTGAGCCGACGCTGGTTGTGATGGCTGAGCCAAGAGAACCTCTCTTCGGGAAGGAAGTGAAGGGTATCGCGGCAATGCTCTCCTCGCTCCGACGAACACCCTCTTGGGCATTGGATCCTCGCATCAAGACTTTGAACTACTTGAATAACGTTCTAGCAAAGATCGAGGCGATCGAAGCCGGCGTGGAGGAGGCGATCATGTTGAATGAGCAGGGTTATGTTGCCGAAACTTCCACTGAGAACATTTTCGTCGTCAAGAGGGGGGTGATTGCGACTCCACATACCTCTCTAGGCATCCTGAAGGGGATTACACGAGATGTTGTCATCAGAATCGCCAAGGAGTTGGGATATCCCCTTGAGGAGCGAGAGCTCACAGTCCATGAACTCTACAATGCAGATGAGGTCTTCGTCACAGGGACAGCAGCCGAAATTGTGCCGATCGTGAAGATAAGTGGAAGGATAATCGGGGACGGAAAAGTAGGTCCGGTCTTCTCTAGGATTATTGCTAGGTTCCGTGAACTTACCCATAGCCCAACTGAAGGCGTAGCCATCGGTTAAGGTCACATGAGATGACGCGACTCCTGTTCGCTACTGACTTCCATGGATCTGATGTAGTCTTCCGTAAGTTCATCAGCGCTGCGAAGATGCACAAGGTCGATGTCATCGTTGTGGGCGGCGACATTACCGGTAAGGCGATGGTTCCGATCATCGAGCGACCTGATGGGATTCATGAAGCATACTTCTTCGCAACAACTCACATCGCGAAAACGAGGGAAGAGCTTGATGAGTTACAGAAGCGGATCAGTCATGTTGGATTCTATCCATACCCGACAACTAGGGAGGAATATGAGCGGCTCAAGAACGATCAGAGTAAGCTGGACTCACTTTTTGCACAGATCATGGTGAACAGGGTTGCAGACTGGGTGAGGCTCGCAGAACAGCATCTTAAGGAGACGAATGCAAAATTCTTCTTTATGGCCGGTAACGACGACATCTACGATGTCGACAAAGCACTTGCGTTGTCTGACTATGTGGTGAACCCTGAGGGAAAAGTTGTCGAAGCAGATGAGGATCATGAGATGATAAGCACAGGGCACACCAATATGACGCCGTGGCAATGCCCACGAGACCTTCCGGAGGACAAGTTGGCAGAAATCATTGAGAATATGACGTCGCAAGTGAAAGATATGAGCCGCTGCATTTTCAACTTACACTGCCCTCCCTTCAACACGAAACTCGATCTGGCACCGAAACTGGATAAGGACATGAAATATGTGCACAAGGGCGGTCAGATTGAGATGATACCTGTAGGGTCTGAGTCGGTTAGGGCAGCGATCGAGAAGCATCAGCCGTTCCTAGGCCTGCACGGCCACATTCATGAGTCACGTGGTTTCGATAAGCTCGGGAGAACTCTCCTCCTAAATGCCGGGAGCGAGTACGCTGAAGGTATACTGAGGGCAGTTATAGTAAATATGGATAAAGATAAAGTGAAGGGTTACCTCTTCATCTCTGGCTAAGTGTTTTAAACTGGCTGACTGCAACATTTGCCTTGAGGCCTTCAAATGGCTGAAAAGGCACTCTTCGTAAGAAAAGCTTCGGGACTTGTTAGAGCGATTGGTGGATTCGACGCCATGATCTTCGGCGTCCACTGCATCAGCCTCTCATCATCAGGACTTATCAGCTTCGCTTGGGTAGTATATCTCTGGCCTGGTGCGGATCTCTTCTCACTCCTAACCATGGCCATGATCCTATGCCTCTTCCACGCTTTGACCTACTCACAGATAGGTTCGGCGATGCCACGTGCTGGAGCCGACTACGTTTTCGCAAGCAGAACGCTGAATCCCACCTTGGCCTTCGCCTGTAGCTGGACATTAACACTCTTCAGCGGAGTAGTGGCAGGCTCACTCATCGCTTGGATACCGTCTACAGTTCTGTCGAGCTTTTACTGGTCGTGGGGAATGATCTTCAATGCACCCGACCTAGTGGCGTTCTCAAAGAGTCTTACCGCCGGAACCAACGTACTCATCGTCGGCTCGTTCTTCGTGTTGGTTACATTCCTCACAATGATCCTGCCCACAAGGGCTATTCTGCGCATCTTGGAGTTCGGCTTCTTGCTTGGGATGGCAGCATGGGTGATCATCATCGTTGCTCTGCTTTCAGCCGCGGGTCCAGATGCCTTCAAGGCTGCTTGGGATAGTTTCATGGGAGCAGGAAACTATGACTCGGTGATCCCGACCGCCACAGAGCGCGGATTCAGTTATGCGCCGTTGCCTCCTGCCTTGCTCACGGCGGCCGGTCTCCTCATGGGCTTCTGGATCTACTACGGCTACTACATTCCAACGTTCTTCGCAGGCGAACTGAAAGAAGCCCCTAGAACCTTGGTGATTGGTAGTTGGGGATCACTCATAGTCACATGGCTAATCTTCGGTGCAGGCGCTCTGATCATCTCGCGACTCACAACTCTCCAGTGGATGTCCGCTGAGGCATACCTGTTCTATGCGTCTCCCGGCGTGATACCGGCGCTACCATTCATCACATTCTATTCTAGCGTTCTTCTGCCAAACGCCATCCTAGTCGCAGTGGTGATGATTGGTTTTGTGTACACCCTCGTCAACTTAGCCCAGACATACTTCTTCTACTGCAGCAGAAACATCTTTGCGTGGGCCTTCGACCGAGTACTGCCAGGGAAGATAGCCGACGTAAGCACCAGATTCCGCAGCCCAGTAGTCGCTATGGCGCTGATCGCCATCTTAGCGGAGATCGGAGTCTACTTCAGCATCTACACCACAATCTTCGTTCAGATCAACTTCGTCCTCTTCGCCGTCATTACAATGCTGGTGCCCGTCCTCGCAGTAATTGTCTACCCGTTCGTCAAGAAGGAACAATGGGCGAGCGGCCCATCGCTCGTCAAGAAGAGCATTGGAGGATTGCCGTTGATGACCCTGATAGGCATCGTAACCTTCGGCTACTTGCTCTGGATGATCTACGCCTCCTACGCCTACCCGGCGGTTGGAGGATACATAACCATGAACACTGTTGCGACCTTCGCCACGGTCTTCATCGCGGGCTTAGTAGTGTTCCAGCTGGCTCGATGGTACAGGCTCAAGAAGGAAGGACTTGACATAGGTCTGACCTTCAAGGAAATTCCACCAGTCTAAGCAGCTTTACTCAAGCCCCTTCCACCTCCTTTTTTTGTCCGAGGATTTAATAGCAAGGCGATTCGCCTCAAACGAAGCGTAGCCGGTACTGCATGGGGCATGGACGCTGTCGAAGTACGGGAATATTCAGGGTGACTTTAGACAGGAAGCGGAGCGGATCCTCGGAGCGGCCAAGAATGAAGAGGTCATTCTAAGGCTGATCGGGGCGCTCGCGTTCAATATTCACTGTCCAAAGTTTGCCCGGCTGCAGCAAGAACTCGGCCGTACTTTCACAGACTTAGACTTCGCATCCTACGCCAAGGAAGCCCAGAAAATCAGCAAGCTGTTCACTGAGCTTGGTTACCAAGAGGATTTCATGGTAACTCGCCTCTTCGGAACAAGGCGACTCCTATTCCATGACGACGGCGAAAGCAAGAGGCACTGTGATGTCTTCCTGGACAAGCTGGAATTCTGCCATGACATACCATTCCAAGATAGACTCGAGGCTGACGAACCAACAGCCCCACTTGCAGAACTTCTCCTCGAAAAGATGCAGATAGTCCAACTGAATCAGAAAGACGTCATCGACACGATCATGCTTCTGAGAGAGCATGAGACTGGAGACACAGACAGGGACACTGTCAATGCTGATCGGGTTGCGCATCTATGTGCACGGGATTGGGGTCTCTGGAAGACTGTGACGACAAACCTTGACCGAATGAGACAATTGACCTCAGCCATGCAGAAGCTTTCGAATGACGATAAAGCGAACGTGACCTCAAAGATCGAGAAGTTACTCACTCGCGTGGAAGATGAGCCGAAGACCACAAGCTGGAAGCTGAGAGCGAGAATCGGGGAGAAGAGGAAATGGTACAGGGACGTCGAGGAATTGTCCCGAATCTAGTTTGTGCGTTCCGAGATCTGTCGTACGAAAATGGTTTGTGTAGTAAGCGGTTACTATATCAGTAGCATTCTTAGGTTAAGCGCCCGGCGGGCGCAACTTCGTCAAAACCTCTTGACCTATCCATTGTATTCCTGCGCCGGACAGTGAGTATCGTCCCTGTTCGGCTATAAGCTTCCCTTCCTTCCGGAGCTCGCTCACACGGGCACGAACCACATTATCCTTCACAGCCTTCCAGCTCGTCCCAAGCAGCTCGATCAGTTTCGCATCTTCCAATGGGGTTGGATTGAAGTTGTATAGGATCAGTCCAATGGCTTCCTTCGCAGAGATCCGGTCAAAGGGTATGGTGAAGTGCAGTTTTCCGTCGGGCGTGGTTTCAAGGATGCCTGTAAGTTCCTCTGATGGCGACACTCCCTCGACCAACTCTTGGACAGCCCCAGCAGATGGGGGTGCCGGAGCTGTCGGCTGAGACCTCATGAGCTCCTCGAACTTCTCGCGAACGTACTCATAATCACCCTCAAGCTCAACCTCAAAGCTACCCCGGCGCAACCGGAACCTGAGCCGCCTTTCCGACAATCAGTCCGCCGCTATCAACTCATGAACCTGTTATTTCATACTTGCGAGGATTCGATGGGACGATCGTTAAAAGAGGCGACATTAGCGTTCACTTGGAGAACTACCTCGGTTATGTTGGAAGAAAAGCAGGCATATCGTACCATGAAACTAGTGACCAGAACCGACTACGAGCAATTCGTGAACCGAAACAAGCAGGTCCAGATTGAGGATGTGAAAGTCGGGATTGGCAGACCTTGGTCAATCGAAAAGTTTGGTCCGCCAAAAGACTATGTCTTGGAAACAGAAACGGTATGGAGCTTTCCTAACCGAGGCGATTGGGCCACACACGTCGGCAACTACCGTGGAAACTGGTCTCCCTACATTCCTAGAAATCTGATTTTGAAATACACGCACGCGGGCGACTTGGTTCTCGACCAGATGTGCGGCAGCGGCACAACCCTCGTCGAGTGTAAACTACTTGGAAGGAATGCTATCGGAGTCGATATCAATCGAGATGCCATAATGGTCACACTGGACCGACTGAACTTCGGGTTTAAGCCAGTAGATCCTGACTATGCCTCGGAAGTGTCGATCGAGACTTACGTGGGTGATGCGAGGAGATTAGACGGAGTCCATGACGAATCCGTGGATTTGATAGCAACACACCCTCCCTACGCGTACATAATTCCGTACGGAGAGCGCATAGAAGGCGACCTTTCGTCACTGCGGAAGCTGACTGACTATTTGCAGGGCATGCGCGAGGTCGCCGATGAATGCTACAGAGTACTGAAGCAAGGAAAACACTGCGCCATACTCATAGGTGACACCCGCAAGCACAAACACTACGTCCCAATCTCCACCCGAGTCCTCCAGCAGTTCCTAGACTCGGGACTTGTCCTCCGTGAAGACATAATCAAACTGCAATGGAAGACAAAAACGACCCGTGAACGCTGGAGAAGTTCAAAGCTGGACTTTTACAGAATTGCGCATGAGCACCTCTTTGTCTTTAGGAAACCCGCAGACGACGATGAGAGACGCGAACTCAAGCTGAGTTCAAAATGGTGACTCTAGTGAGCTACGTCCTTCAATGATCTGAGTCCCTAGAAAAAGTCATCTCCCTCGAGTTGTTATGCATAGTTTCAGATACTTGTGGAACCACAGATTCTAACACGAGATGAAGCCATACGACTTCTCCGACCTCTGATAGACCAAGACCTGAGAGCGCTAGCAATGAAGTACGGCGTAACCGTTTTCAAAGGTCAAAACCTAAACAAAGGATGGGCTGGTCAGACAGTTGAACTAGCAATTGGCTTTCAGTTGAACAGCCGTCAAGCACCAGATGGCGCGGCTTGGGAACTCAAAGTTGTGCCTCTCCAGAGGAAAGAAAGCTCTTGGTTTCCAAAGGAAACAATGGCAATAACGATGATCAACCCCGACCATGTGCGAATGACTCCCTTCGAACGCAGTCATCTTCTAGCAAAGCTGAACCATCTTGTGGTATGCGGGCGCGAGTTCGTGGACAGATCTGAATCTCGGTCGAAATTCATTTCGGTAGGCACTTTCGACTTGGTAGGGCAAGATGTGTTCAACCAGGTTGAGGCTGACTATGAGCTAGTCCAGAAAGTGATACAAGAGCAAGGGTTCCAAGCGCTCACGGGAAAAATGGGCATCCTAGTTCAACCGAGAACGAAAGGACCAGGCCACGGCAGTGAGTCAAGAGCATTCTATGCTCGAAAGAACTTCGTGACTACCATTCTGGGTCTGAAGACATAGCGTCCTCGGATTTCCCAAGAAGCTTTTCCAAAGACTTATCTGCAAAACGGTCGTGTTCCTGACTCATTGCGGCCGTAGTCTAGCTTGATTTAACACTCGTTTTTCGTATCTTTTTAG
>Ga0209314_10000205_pt1 | contig 25865 bp, 18 predicted proteins | sample I19B2metaG_FD_184146 | JGI IMG/M metagenome (GOLD analysis project Ga0209314, IMG submission 184146) | Lake sediment bacterial and archeal communities from Gulf of Boni, Indonesia to study Microbial Dark Matter (Phase II) - ​I19B2 metaG... | ecosystem: Environmental > Aquatic > Freshwater >... | reverse complement strand
ATCTACTTAATATTTCAAGTGTTAATCTTGATTAAGTTGTCAGCAGCCCTAGAAATAGTGATTCAAATCTATCATGGATCTAAAAGAATTTAATAGTCTCAGTGTCAGTAGGCATCCATGGGAGACGGCCAGGCTCAAGGCTCTCTCTGAAGTTCTGCATCCTTATCTTTTTAATGATATTAAGGTTCTTGATGTGGGATGCGGTGACGGCTTTATTTCGGAAAACCTTTTTTCCAGGCTACAGGCGAAAGAGGTAACCGCTGTCGACATAAATTTGTCCGATAACCAGTTGCTTCAGTTTAACGAGTCAGGAATCGGTATACGCTATGTGCGCGAACTTCCCGACAACGGGGCATACGATCTCTGCATGCTTCTAGATGTCCTGGAACATGTCGAGAGCGATGCCGCCTTTCTCTTTGGCATAGTCAACAGGTACATGGATCGGAAAAGCAAAATTCTGATAACCGTTCCCGCCTTTCAGGCGATTTATGGACGTCACGATGTCAACTTGGGCCACTTCCGGCGATACAGTCTCCGGGAACTGGAGTCCCTGGTGCAGTCGGGAGGGCTGAGAATTCTTTCTTCTGGCTACCTTTTTGCCTCTCTTCTCTTTCCCAAATATATACTCTGTAACTTGCTGAATGTGGGCGGGTATTCAGAAGGGGTGGGACAGTGGCAGGGTGGAAGGTTTCTGACCGCCATACTTGAAAAGCTTCTAACTCTTGACAATAGCCTGCTAATTGCGTTGTCTCGCTTGGGGGTAAAGATTCCCGGGCTCACTGGATGGGTTCTATGCGAAAAACCGGAATAGTTGTACCCTGTTACAACGAAGCAAAGCGAATTAACCCAGATCTTTTCCTGGTTGCACTCGAGATGGAACCCAATCTGTCATTTCTCTTCGTTGATGACGGCAGTACAGACGATACCTTCTCCATTCTCGAGGCAATCAGGGAAAAGAACCCGGCACAGGTTGATATACTGCAGCTTGAATACAACCGCGGGAAGGCGGAAGCTGTGCGACTTGGTATGCTTAAGGCCATAGATGGCCTTTTCGACAACGTTGGTTACTGGGATGCCGATTTGGCAACGCCGCTGGAGGTCATCTCAGATTACTGCAACCTGCTCGATTCGTCCGATGTGACCGTTGTGCTCGGGTCGCGAGTGCGCCTTCTTGGTAGGAGTATCCAGCGAAATCCGCTCAGGCATTATGTCGGCAGAATTTTCGCCACCTGCGCATCCCTGCTGATTGACATCGTCGTGTATGACACGCAGTGCGGTGCAAAGATATTTAAAAACGTTGAACCATTGCGGAAAGTTTTCTGGAAGCCTTTCAAGGTGAATTGGACTTTTGATGTCGAATTGCTGGCAAGATTCTCAGTAATAACCGGGTATACTCCTTCTCAGGTGTGTTCAAACTGGTATGAATATCCGCTTAACGAGTGGACAGACGTAAAGGGCTCCAAAGTTAAATTTAAAGATTATATTATCGCTGTTCTAGAATTTTGTGTTCTTTTTGTCTGCTTGCGTACTCCTGATCGAAAACGTTATAAAAGTTATCTTCTAGATTCGGATTAGTAATGTAGCAGCTACAGGGGTAGGTATGCTGAGTTCTTGTCGTCATAACAAGGCTGATTATCCCGGATTATTGGGGGCTTTTCTCGCCTCCGGGATATTCCACTGCGTGCTGATCGCCATACTTGCCACAACGGCTATTTATTATCCTCCCATCAATAGCAGTAGCCATCGGTTTGATTTTAATTTCATTTGGGCAAACCTTCTCCCTGGAAGCGAGAGTCCTGTCGAGTCACCGCAGGAAAATACCGTAAGCCCTGCTCCTGAAACTCCAAAAGCTCATACAGGGACGGGTGCCACTCAGGCTGAAGAGATTGAGGAGGTTGATGATGAGTCCGCTCTTGTTCCACCTCTGCAGGATGGAAAAGACGACATTGAAGTGACGACAATCAATGCAAAACATGTGCGAAATGAACCGGCAGAGAAACAGAAAGTTCCTGACGTTCCTGTTGAGTCACAAGGACACACGGCAGTTGCGAAAGCAGAGTCTCTGCCTCCGATCAAATATTCTGAACCCGGGCTTTCTTTGGCCGAGCAGGGCGTTGGCAAGGCAAAGCCATCTGAGAGCGAAGCGGATAACGACTTAGTGGCAAAGATGGAGCTTGAGGCTCTGAAGGTTGAACATGAGAAGAGCCTTCGCTTGGAGGCGGAGAAGGAAGCGGCTTTAAGGGCGCAAGCAGCTGAGGCGTTGCAGAGGGCCGAAGCTGCCAGGAAGGTTGAACTGGAGCGGCAATTACGGGAGAAGGAGGCTAGGGAGAGGGTAGCACTAGAACAACTGGCACGGGAAAAAGCGGCCAGGGAGAGACTTGCGGCAGAACGGCTGGCACTTCAGAAAGAGGCAGAAGCAAAATCCCGCCGGGAACGTGATGCCAGGTTGAAGGCTGAGAGCGAGCAGCTGGAAAGGAGTAAGCTGGCACAGGCACGTACAGCCGAAGGAAATGCCGCAAAACTAAAGGGGGATATTGCCAAGCCGGTTCAACCATCTTTACCCACACTCTCAAGGGAACCTGAGCGGCCGGTTGTCGGAAGTGCTATTGGCACCTTGGCTCCAGCACTGGTCAAAAGCAATATCCCTGACAAGGCCGGAACAGCATCGATACCCACTGGTAGCGCAACAGCCGAACAGCCGCAAAAAAATGAAAAAACGAAGGGTATTTCTCTACCGTCGATCAAGGGGGACATTAAGTTGTCCGTCCACTCGGAAGAGGACCTTTCGATCAAGATTCTTTTTATCGACTATCCCAAGGGCAAACATATCAAGCCCATGTCCAGAGGGGAAGCGAAGGCGGTGCAGAAACTGACCCCTATTCTCATGAGAAGTTCGAAAAGCACTCTTGAGGCGGTGCTGGAGCGGGCGCAGGAAGGCATCTATCTCTTTCTGGTTGAGCCTAAGGGGGGTAGACCTGTTGATGGGAAATTCTCGCTCAAGCTGTTCGATGTTCATGTCAAGCATCTCGCCGGAAGAAAAATTGCAGGAGAGACCGAGGTGGCCAGGCTGATGATGCCTGAAGGAGTTCTCTGGGACGATGACTCATCATTTACCGGCAATATCGAAGATTCGGACAGCGTTACCAAGTTCAATTCCGATACCGGGCTCATATGGAAAGAGTACAGGAAGTAGCTTGCCAGCGGATAGGCTTCCGGGGGTGAAGTGAAAACGGCCCCGGATTGCCCCCCCTGTTAGAAATTCTATGCAGGGGGGGCTACTTTGTGCTGAAAACAGCTTTTTTGCCAAACACTGCTGTCTCATGTTCATTGGTGAGCATTATCGCTCTTGTCTGGGGCTAATTTTGTGCAAATAGTGTACTTTCATGGTCGGGTGCCACATCTTTGTGTCACGAATTGCTAACTTTCAGGTGTGTATCTGCAGTTTTTTTGATAGGTGGACGTTAATTAGTGCTGACAAAGCTGGTGTGAGCATCTTTTTTATTGAAAAACGTCCACGAGAAAGGTATTTTACCTATTTCGCATCGGATTGACCCCAGCAGTTTGCATTCGTTTCAGCATTCTCCGCAAAACCTTCCCCTCAAACGGATCTGCCGGCAGTCTGCGAGAACCACAGTCATAACAAGGGTTGCAACATGAAAACTATCGGTTTGCCTAAAAAGCAGGGGCTTTATGATCCCCAGTTCGAGCATGACGCCTGCGGTGTTGGCTTTGTCGTCAACATCAAGGGCAACAAGTCCCATGAAATCGTCAAGCAGGCCCTGACGATCCTTACCAACCTCGACCACCGCGGTGCGGTTGGTTGCGAGCCGAACACCGGCGACGGAGCAGGTATTCTTGTCCAGATGCCCGATGCTTTCCTGCGCAAGGTCTGTACCCCTCTGGGAATCGAGCTCCCCGGGTTGGGACAGTATGGCGTCGCCATGGTGTTTACCTCCCCGGAGGCCACGACCCGCAACAGTGCGCGCCATGTCATGGAGCGTATCATCTCCGAAGAGGGGCTGAAGGTCTTCGGCTGGCGCGACGTGCCGACTGACAATACTTCGCTCGGCAACACGGCCAAGGCTGGCGAGCCGAGGGTGCGCCAGTTGTTCATCAAGCGGAGCGACTCCTGTGCGGACGAGCAGGCCTTCAACCGCAAACTGTACATCATCAACCAGCGGGCTATCCACGAGATCCGCGATGCGGGCGTTGACAGCTTCTGGTACGTACCCAGCATCTCTTCCAGAACAATGATCTACAAGGGTATGCTGATGCCGGTGCAGGTTGACCAGTATTATCCCGACCTGCGCGATCCTGACATGGTTTCGGCCCTGGCACTGGTACACTCGCGTTTCTCCACCAACACATTCCCCAGCTGGGACAGGGCTCACCCCTACCATTTCCTCGCCCACAACGGCGAGATCAATACTCTGAGGGGTAATGTCAACTGGATGCATGCCCGCCAGTCCCTCATCGCCAGTGAGCTTTTCGGCGAAGAGATGAAAAAGGCCCTGCCGATCATCAATACCAACGGCTCTGACTCGGCCATGTTCGACAACTGTCTTGAACTCCTGGTCATGGCCGGACGCTCACTCCCACATGCTGTGATGATGATGGTACCGGAGCCGTGGGAGAGCCACGAGAGCATGAGCCCGGAGAAGAGGGCATTCTACGAGTACCACTCCTGCCTGATGGAGCCGTGGGACGGGCCGGCGGCTGTGGCCTTCACCGACGGCAGCTGCATCGGTGCGGTCCTCGATCGCAACGGCCTGCGTCCGTCGCGCTACTACATAACCAGCGACGATCTGGTCATCATGGCCTCCGAGGCAGGCGTTCTCCCCGTAGCACCCGAGAAAGTGCTGAAAAAAGGGCGATTGCAGCCGGGCAAGATGTTCCTTGTTGACACGGTACAGGGGAGGATCATCCCCGACGAGGAGGTCAAGAAGGAGCTGGCATCGGCTAACCCCTACGCCCAGTGGCTGGAGGAGAATCATGTCCTACTTGAGGATCTTCCCGATGCACCCCACGTGCATGAGCCTGATCACAAGACCGTTGTCCAGCGCCAGCAGGCCTTCGGCTACACATATGAGGATCAGCGGGTAATCCTCGGCCCCATGGCCCGCGACGGGGTGCAGCCCCTGGGTTCAATGGGGACAGACACGCCGCTGGCGGTCCTCTCCGAGCAGCCCCAGCTCCTCTACAACTACTTCAAGCAGCTCTTCGCCCAGGTGACCAATCCTCCCATCGACCCGATCCGCGAGGAGATCATCACCTCAACCACCACCCTCATCGGTGCAGAAGGGAACCTGCTAGTTCCAACCGCGGCCAGTGCCCGGATGATCAAGTTGGAGCAGCCGATCCTCAGCAACGAGGATTTTGAGAAGCTGCGCCATATACAGCGCGAAGGTTTCAGGCCGGCCACACTCTCTCTGCTCTTCCAGGCGGCCGACGGCCCCCAGGGGCTGGAGAAAGCCCTCGACCGACTCTTCAGTGAGGCAGACCGGGCTATTGAGGCCGGCAACTCTCTGCTGATCCTTTCTGACCGCGGCGTGGACCGCCAGCATACGGCCATCCCCGCCCTGCTGGCCGTTGCGGGCCTGCACCATCACCTCATCCGCAGCGCCACCCGTACCAGGGTATCCCTGATTCTTGAGTCCGGGGAGCCCCGTGAGGTGCATCACTTCGCTGTTCTCCTCGGCTACGGTGCCAATGCCATCAACCCCTACCTGGCTTTCGAGTCCATGGATGACATGATCCAGCAGGGGATGCTGCCGGGAATCGAACACAAGAAGGCGGTGAAGAATTTCCTGAAGGCGTCCATCAAAGGGGTCGTCAAGACCATGGCCAAGATGGGTATCTCCACGGTTCAGAGCTACCGTGGTGCCCAGATTTTCGAAGCTGTGGGTCTGCACAGCTCGGTAATCGACAAGTACTTCACCTGGACCCCGTCGCGCATCGAGGGGGTTGACCTCACGGGGATTGCCTCCGAGTTGCTGAACCGTCATCGCAAGGCCTACCCGGAGCGGGTGGCCAGCGACCTTACCCTCGATCCGGGTGGGCAGTACCAGTGGCGCAAGGAGGGTGAGGAGCATCTCTTCAACCCCCTTACCATCCAGTCCCTGCAGAAGGCTACCCGTACCGGCGACTTCGAGGAGTTCAAGGTATTCTCCCGCCTTATAGACGAGCAGAGCGAACGCCTCTACACCCTGCGCGGCCTGCTGGACTTCAAGGATTATGTGCCCATCCCCATCGAGGAGGTGGAGCCGATTGAGGCGATCATGAAGCGCTTCAAGACCGGCGCCATGTCCTACGGCTCCATTAGCCAGGAGGCCCACGAGGCTCTGGCCATAGCCATGAACCGCATCGGCGGCCGCTCCAACACAGGTGAGGGTGGCGAGGATCCGGATCGCTTCACCTGGACCAACGAGCTGGGTGACTCCAAGAACAGCGCAATCAAACAGGTTGCCTCCGGACGTTTCGGGGTGACCAGCAACTACCTGACCAATGCCGCTGAGATCCAGATCAAGCTGGCCCAGGGTGCAAAGCCGGGCGAGGGTGGGGAGCTCCCCGGACACAAGGTTTATCCGTGGGTTGCCAAGACCCGTCATACAACTCCGGGCGTAGGCTTGGTCTCGCCGCCGCCGCACCATGACATCTACTCCATCGAGGATCTGGCGGAGCTGATCCATGACCTGAAGAATGCCAACCGCCGCGCCCGCATCAGCGTCAAGCTGGTTTCCGAGGTCGGGGTAGGCACCATCGCCGCAGGTGTTGCCAAGGCCCACGCAGACGTGGTGCTCATCAGCGGTTACGATGGCGGTACCGGCGCATCGCCCCTTTCAAGCATCAAGCATGCAGGTCTCCCCTGGGAGCTCGGTCTCGCCGAGACACACCAGACACTGGTGCTGAACAACCTGCGCAGCAGGATAGTGGTCGAGGTGGACGGACAGCTGAAGACCGGCCGCGACGTGGCCATTGCCGCCCTCCTCGGTGCGGAGGAGTTCGGCTTCGCCACCGCTCCCCTGGTAACACTTGGCTGCGTAATGATGCGGGTATGCCACAGCAATACCTGCCCAGCCGGTGTGGCCACCCAGGATCCGGCACTGAGGGCCAAGTTTGCCGGCAAGCCGGAGTACGTAGTCAACTTCATGCGCTTTGTCGCCATGGAAGTTCGTGAGATCATGGCCCAGCTCGGCTTCCGGACCTTCAACGAGATGGTCGGCCGCGCCAACGTGCTGGAGCCGAAGAAGGCCATTGCTCACTGGAAAGCCAGTGGCCTGGATCTTTCCAATATCCTCTACCGACCTGACGTTGGGATTGATGTGGGTAGGTACTGCACCGAGGCCCAGGACCACGGTCTGGAGAAGTCCATAGATATGACAAAGCTGCTCGATATCTGCAAGTCGGCCATCGAGCGTGGGGAGAGGGTTCGCGCCGAACTCCCGATCACCAACGTCGACCGCGTTGTCGGCACCATAGTTGGCAACGAGATCACCCGAAGCTGTGGGCCGGAAGGGCTCCCTGAGGAGACTGTCAGTCTTCTATTCCATGGCTCGGCAGGGCAGAGCTTCGGCGCCTTCATCCCCAAGGGGATGACCATGGAGCTTTCGGGCGATGCCAACGACTACCTGGGCAAGGGGCTTTCCGGCGGGACCATAGTGGTTTACCCCCCTGCAGGCTCCAACTTCGTGGCAGAGGATAACATCATTGCCGGGAATGTCGCCTTCTACGGTGCCACCAGCGGCACCGCCTACATCCGCGGCATGGCAGGGGAGCGCTTCTGCGTGCGCAACTCCGGTGTCAATGCGGTTGTCGAAGGGGTTGGTGACCACGGCTGCGAGTACATGACCGGCGGTACCGTGGTAGTCCTCGGTTCAACCGGCAGGAACTTCGCCGCGGGGATGAGCGGCGGTGTTGCCTATGTCCTTGACGAGCAGGGTGATTTTGCCGGTCACTGCAACACCCAGATGGTTGCCATGGAGGAGCTCGGCGACAGAGACATAGCAACGCTGAAGGAGATGGTCACCATCCACAGCGAGAGGACCGGGAGCGCCCGCGCCGGGGCTATCCTTGCCGATTGGGAAGGTTTCCTCCCCAAGTTCGTCAAGGTCATGCCAATGGATTACAAGCGTGTGCTGCAGGCCCTGGAGAGGGCCAAGGCAGCTGGTCTCAGTGGCGAAGAGGCAATGGCAGCGGCATTCGAGGAGAACTCCCACGACGCCGCAAGGCTTGGCGGCAGCTAGAGCCGGCCGGGAGCAGTAGCGATTACATCAAGAAAACCTATATAGGAAGCGATTATGGGAAAACCAACCGGATTTATGGAATACAGCCGCGAGATCCCGGCTGACAGGGATCCTCAAGAGCGTATCAGCGACTGGAACGAGTTCCATCTGCACATGTCGGAGGAAAAGCTCCGTATTCAGGGTGCCCGCTGCATGGATTGCGGCATTCCGTTCTGTCACACCGGCACCCTGCTGAGCGGCATGGCTTGCGGATGCCCGATAAATAATCTCATCCCCGAGTGGAATGACCTGGTTTACAGGAACCTGTGGCGTCAGGCCTTGGATCGCCTGCACCGCACCAACAATTTTCCCGAATTCACCGGACGGGTCTGCCCGGCTCCCTGCGAAGGTTCGTGCACCCTGGGGATTAACGAGCCTCCGGTCACCATCAAGAACATCGAGGTCAGCATCGTCGAGAAGGGTTGGGAAGAGGGTTGGATCGCACCTAACCCGCCAGAGGTGAGAACCGGCAAGAGTGTGGCTGTTGTCGGTTCCGGCCCAGCCGGACTCTCGGCAGCTGCCCAGCTTAACAGGGCAGGCCACAGCGTCACCGTATTCGAGAGAGCCGATCTCCCTGGTGGTCTCTTGATGTACGGCATCCCCAACATGAAGCTGGACAAGAGGGAGGTCGTCCTTCGCCGCATCAAGCTGCTTGAGGATGAGGGGGTCATCTTTGTCTGCAATACGGAAGTAGGTACCGCTGCCTACCCGGTTGAGAAGCTGCGCGGCGAGTTTGACGCGGTCGTGCTTGCCACCGGCGCCACCGTACCCCGCGACCTCCCCATCGAGGGGCGCTCGCACAAGGGGATCCACTTCGCCATGGATTTTCTCAGCGCCAACACCAGGGCGGTCCTGACAGGCGTTGACACTGCCATTTCCGCCAAGGGGAAGGACGTGATAATCATCGGCGGCGGTGACACCGGCACCGACTGCGTCGCCACCTCCCTGCGTCACTGCTGCAACTCCGTAACCCAGTTGGAGATCATGCCCCAGTCTCCGGCTGAGAGGGGTGCCGACAACCCCTGGCCTGAGTGGCCGAAGGTGCATAAGGTCGATTACGGCCAGGAAGAGGCTGCGGCCAGGTATGGCGCCGATCCCCGCGTCTACCTGACTACCGCCACCAGCTTCGAGGGGGATGCCGACGGCAACGTCAAATCTGTGCACACCGTGCAGGTCTCCTGGGAGAAGAACGACAAGGGTCAGTTCATCCCCAAGCCGGTTGCCGGCACCGAACAGGTCCGCCCGGCGAGCCTGGTTCTCCTCGCCATGGGCTTCCTCGGCCCGGAGCGTCAGATTCTCGAATCCCTCGGCCTTGAGCTGGATCCGCGCAGCAACATCAAGGCGGATTACGGCCGGTACACCACCAGCATCCCAGGAGTGTTCGCCGCCGGCGACTGCCGCCGCGGCCAGAGCCTGGTGGTATGGGCATTCAACGAGGGGCGCGGCGCCGCTCGGGAGTGCGACCGCTACCTCATGGGAAACACCGAACTCCCCTGATAAGCGGGGCCACCCGTTACTTGCATCGGGTTTGAATGTGAAAGGGGCTTCGCCAACGGCGCAGCCCCTTTTTTATTGAGCCTTTTAGATAAGATGGCAGCAGCAGGCTCATGCCAGCGACTTTCTCGGCTTCATACCCCCAAATCGTGGGATGATCTCATCTTCGCCCCCGTGGCTGTCATCTCCTTGGTGGCCCTCTGGGAGTCGCCTTCCTGAAGTTCAACCCCCATGACCGCATCGCTGATGACGGTTACGGCAAAACCCAGGCGCAGTGCGTCCAGCACGCTCTCCTTTACGCAGTAATCGGTGGCCAGGCCGGCAACGTAAAGATGATTTATCCCCTTTTCCTCCAGGATCTGCTCCAGATCCATCCCCCGTGCATCCATGGCCCTGAAGGCGGAGTAGTCGTTGCGCTCCGGGTCCATCCCCTTGGAGACGATGACAGCATTGGACGGAAGGTGCAGGCTGGGGTGAAACTTTGCCCCGTGGGTCACCTGGATGCAGTGGGGTGGCCAGATGCCGCCGAATTCGCGGAAATGGGAGCTCCTGGCAGGGTGCCAGTCCCTGCTGGCGATGACCGGGATCTTTTTCTCGGCGAATAGTTCAAGGCAGCGGTTGACGACCGGCACGATCTCGTTCCCATGGGGTACTGCCAGGGAGCCGCCCGGGCAGAAGTCATTCTGCAGGTCGATGATGAGAAAGGCGCTGGAGTGTTTCATGATAATTCCTCGCCGATCAGCTTCTCCACGCTCTGCCTCACCTCCTCGTACAGGTCGAGGCGGATCTTCTGCAGGCCGGAGGTTATGGATACCTTGTAAATGTGCGGGTTGACGAACCTCATGCACCCCTGGGGGAGGAGCCTTAACTGCTCTGCCGAGCGGGCCGCCATCTCCATAAGGCTCTCCTTGCGAATATCAAGGCGCTTACCCCCTGCCATCACCTTTTGTCTGAGCTCCAGCAACTTTGCGCCCGAGGGGAGCTTCTTGTGCTGCAGAGGGTTGACAGGATCGAAGACCGTGGATCCTGCCTCAATTTTTTCATCTGCCAGGGCAATGACGTCCTGGATGAAGATGCCGTCTCCCCCCACCGCCCGCAGTAGCCGCTTCCGGTCAGGGAGGGTTGCCTTGGCAAGGTCGCTGGTAATCTTCAGCCGGGGCCTCTCCCCGATGCGCACCAGTTTGTAGACCCCACCCAGTGCTCCGCCACCTTCGCCGGCGCCAGTGGCCAGCCTGGTACCGACCCCATAGATGTCCACTCTCCCCCCCTCGCTGCGGATCGACTCGATCACCAGCTCGTCCAGTTCGTTGGAGGCGACGATCTTTACCCCGGGGAAGCCGGCTTCATCCAGCATTCGCCTTGCCTCGCGGGAGAGGTAGGCCAGGTCCCCAGAGTCGATGCGAATCCCCACCAGTTCGTGTCCCCTTTGACGCAGCTCCCGGGCAACGGTAATGGCATTGGGGAGGCCGCTTCTCAGGGTGTCGTAGGTATCCACCAGGAGGATGGTGCTGTCGGGAAATACCTCGGCGTATTTGCGGAAGGAGGTGAGTTCGTCGGGGAAGGCCATTATCCAGCTGTGGGCATGGGTGCCGCGCACCGGCAGGCCATGTATCATCCCGGCCAGGACGTTGCTGGTGCTGAGCACGCCGCCGATTGCAGCTGCCCTAGCTACGGATAGCCCCCCATCCGGACCGTGGGCTCGGCGCAGGCCGAATTCCAGCACCGTCCCTCCGGCGGCTGCATGGACAATTCTAGCCGCCTTGGTGGCGATCAGGGTCTGGAAGTTGATCATTGTGAGGAGGGCCGTCTCCACGAATTGGGCCTCCGCCAGGCTCCCCTCCACGGTGAGAAGCGGTTCCCCGGCAAAGACCACAGTCCCCTCCGGAGGGGCGGTCACCGAACCGCGAAAACGGAAATCGCGGAGAAAGTCGATGAACCTGGGGGCAAAAATCCCCAGATCCGACAGGTATGCCAGCTCTTCTTCGTTGAAAGCCAGGTTTTCCAGGTAGTCCAGCACCGGATCCAGGCCGGCAAACACTGCATACCCCCCCTGGAACGGATTGTGCCTGTAGAAGAGGTCGAAAGCCGCCTGGGTCTCGTGGATACCCTCTTCCAGATAACCTGCGAGCATGGTCAGCTCGTAGAGGTCTGTCAGCAGTGGGGAGTAACGCTGCATGGTCATGGTCTGCCTCCGGGAGTATGCATGCAAGTATAGCAAATTATCCTCGCATATCTCCGCCCGGAGCCCGTCAGTATGATAATCTTACGGTTGTGGCACGATTATCCGCCGTTTCCGGGGGCATTTCATGCAGAAGGTATCCCTGGCAGAGTTTTGTCACCGTCTAGGCACGGACATGGAGCGCGGGCTATCCGTTGCCGAGGCAGCTGCACGTCTGGGGCGGGAGGGGCCGAACATACTCACCCAGCGCAGGCGGGAGAGTGGGTTGGTCAAGTTCCTTCGCCAGCTGACCAACCTGTTCGCTCTTCTCCTCTGGGCTGGCGCTGGGTTGTCCTTTCTGGCCGAGCGGCTCGCCCCCGGCGAGGGGAATCTGTACATCGGCAGCGCCCTCGTCTGCGTAGTAATCCTGAACGGAATCTTCAGCTACTGGCAGCAGCACAAGGCCGAGCAGATCATGGCCGGCTTCAGCCAGATGCTCCCGGCAAGGGCCAAGGCCATCAGGGACGGGGTACTGGCGGATCTTCCGGCCGCCGAGCTGGTGAGGGGGGATGTCATCTTCCTGGAGGAGGGGGACCGGGTCCCGGCGGATGCCAGGCTCTTCAGGGTCAACGGCCTCAAGGTGGACAACTCCTCCCTGACCGGCGAGTGCGAGCCCCAGCTGCGCAACACCCTCCCCTCCGATCAATCCATCCTGGAGAGCCGCAACCTGGTCTTCTCCGGAACCACGGTCCAGTCCGGTTCCGGCCTCGGCATAGTCTTCGCAGTCGGCATGAAGAGCCAGATAGGGCGCACCGCCGATCTCACCCAGGCAGTTGCCTCAAGAGAGATCCCGATCCGCCGCGAGATTCGCCGTTTCACCCGAATCATCTCGGTGATGGCCGTGGCAATGGGTGTGATCGTCCTCATGGTGGGGATGATCTGGCTGGATAACCCCTTCTGGACCAAACTGATCTTCGCCATAGGGATCATCGTTGCCAATGTGCCGGAGGGGCTCCTCCCCACCGTGACCCTCTGTCTTTCCGTTGCCGCCAGGAGGATGGCGGCGAAGAAGGCGCTGATCAAGAACCTGGAGTCGGTGGAGACCCTGGGGTGTACCACGGTAATCTGCACCGACAAGACCGGTACCCTGACGCAGAACCGGATGAAGGTGACCCGGCTCTTCCTCAACGACTGCATCCACAGTGAGGCCGATGCCCAGTTCGAACGGGAGGAGCTGGAAAAACTCCTCCTGGTGGCGACCCTGTGCAACAACGCACGCTTAAGGGGGGATTCGGAGGAGTGCAGCGGTGATCCGACCGAGGGGGCACTGCTCCTCTATTGCCAGAGATTCCTCGAAATTCAGGCATTCCAGGCAGAGCACCCCCGCCTCTTCGAAGAGCCGTTCACCGCCCGGACCAAAGTGATGGTCACGGTCAACCGGGTGCGGGGGGGGACGGTCGCCTGCCTCAAGGGGGCGCCGGACGTGGCTATCTCCCTCTGTAGCCAGATCCTGGTGAACGGCGAGACAATCCCCCTGACGGCGGAGCATCGCAGCGCCTATCTCTCGGCTTACGAGGAGTTTGCCCGCAAGGGGGAGCGGGTCCTCCTCTTCGCCTGGCAGGAGCTCCCCCCCCGCGACGCCTGGAGCGAGGCGGACCTCCCCGTGGGGGGGTATGTCTTCATCGGCCTGGTCAGCATGGTCGATCCGCCGCGCCCCGAGGTCCCGGCCGCGGTGCGGGCAGTGCGCGACGCCGGCATCCGGGTGGTGATGATCACCGGCGACTACCAGTCAACCGCGGTCGCCATCGGCAGGCAGGTGGGGATTGTCACCAGCGAGACGCCGGTGGTCATCACCGGTGAGCAGCTCGCCGGGATGTCCGACGGCCGGCTCGACTGGGACCTGGAGGCTCCGGAGGTGATCTTTGCCCGCACCTCCCCGGAGCAGAAGCTGCGCATCGTCCAGGCACTGCAGCGGCGCGGCGAGGTGGTGGCGGTGACCGGGGACGGGGTGAACGACGCCCCGGCCCTGAAACAGGCGGACATCGGCGTCGCCATGGGTGCTTCTGGAACGGACGTGGCCAGGGAGGCGGCGGACATGCTCCTTCTGGACGACAACTTCGCCACCATCGTGCCGGCGGTCATGGAAGGGCGGACGATCTTCGACAACCTGAAGAAATCCATCGGCTACACCATCACCCACGCGGTGCCCGAGGTGGCTCCGTTTTTCGCCCTCATCCTCCTCGGCATCCCCCTGCCGCTTACGGTACTCCTCATCCTCAGCATCGATCTCGGCACCGACCTGCTCCCCGCCGTCTCCCTGGCGTACGAGCCGCCGGAGCGGGACATCATGAGCATCCCCCCCCGCTCGCGGCGGGAGCGTCTGGTAAGTTTCAGGCTGCTCTTTCTCACCTACGGTATATACGGGGTCATCGAGGCTGCGGCCGGTTTCTACGCCTATTTTTCCGTGCTGCACGGCGGCGGCTGGCGTTATGGCAGCTACCTGCCAGCGGATGACCCCCTCTATCTGCGGGGGATCTCGGCATTCTTCGCCGCAATCGTCACCTGCCAGATAGCCAACCTCCTCCTGAGCAGGACCCACCGCCAGTCCCTGCTGCGCCAGGGGCTCTGCAGCAATCGCTGGCTGCTGGCTGCCATCCTGGCGGAGCTGCTCCTGGCCCTGGCCATCATCTACCTTGCACCTCTCCATCCCATATTTGGCAATGCCCCCCTCTCCCTTGGGGAGCTCTGTCTTGCCTGGCCCTTTGCCGCGGGAATGCTCCTTCTGGATGAGATGCGGCGCTGGCTGATTAGGCGTGGTGTCCGCTGGGTCATCAGCCTTACAGGGGGGTGAGCAGGTGAGATATCATTTGACACTCTGGATGGAGAGGGTAGGATTATAATGATAATTTTCTTTGCACCGGTTTTCCCGATGCTTTCTGCCGAAATCCCGGAGACAACCCCATGCAGCTACTTGCCGAACTATTCCCCCTGCTTGCCTATACCCTGGTGACCTTGGTGCTCATCGGCGGGCTGATGGCTGCCGCCCGCTGGCTGGGGGCAAGAAACAGTAATGACAACAAGGAGCTCCCCTACGAATCGGGGATCGTGCCGAGCGGCAGCGCCAGATTGGCCATGCCGGTACCGTTCTATCTGATCGCCATCTTCTTCATCGTCTTCGACGTGGAGAGCGCCTTCATCTTCACCTGGGCTGTGGCCTGGGACAGGCTTGGGCTTGCCGGACTGCTGCACATCACCTTCTTCATAGTCACTCTGCTCCTGGGTCTGGGGTGGATATGGCTGAAAGGGGGGCTGGAGTGGGGACCGACAAGGCAGGATCGAGGAGCGAGGTCCGAGGAAGTAATAGGATCGGTGATCAATGATCGAGGATCGATAAAAACGGCAAGTTACGAAGCACAGGGATAAGGGTTTTAAACCTCGCTCCTCGTACCTCGTACCTGTTGATTCATCGATCCTTTTCGTGCAAGGACTGACATGACGGAAGAAACAACCCCCGACAACATACTCCTTACCAACCTGGACGACCTGATCAACTGGGGGCGGGCCAACTCCCTCTGGCCCATGTTCTTCGGGCTCTCCTGCTGCTTCGTGGAGATGATGACCTCCTTCACCTCCCGCTACGACGTCTCCCGCTTCGGCGCCGAGGTGCTCCGCGGCACGCCCAGGGAGGCTGACCTGATGGTCATCGCCGGCACGGTCTTCAAGAAGATGGCCCCATCGATTCTGCGCCTCTACGAGCAGATGGCCGAGCCCAGGTGGGTGATCTCCATGGGTAGCTGCGCCAACTCCGGCGGCATGTACGACGTCTACAGCGTGGTGCAGGGGGTCAACCAGATCATCCCGGTGGATGTCTATGTTCCCGGGTGCCCCCCCAGGCCCGAGGCTTTCATGCAGGGGCTGATGCTCCTCCAGGAGAAGATCCGCAAGGAGGAGCGTCCTGCCAGGCCCGTGCTCCATCTCCAAGGCGGTAGCCAGGGGACGACCAGGCCGCTGCTGGTGGACGGGGTGAGCAAGAGCCGGGACCCCCGTGGCCCGGGGATGGCGGGGATACCCGTACGCGGGGTTTCGGTCGGCCACCCGAAGGCCTGGCTGCCGCGCTCGGATGATATGTGGAGGCAGCCGGCGCCGCGGCACGACTACCCTGATTTCGGCCTGTCCGGCGAGCTGGAGGGACTCTTCCCTGGGATGGTCGAGCTGGACCGTGGGGCGACCGACATGCTCACCTACCGGGTTGCGCCGCAGCTCCTCCCCGATCTGCTGCGTCACCTGAAGGGGAGGGGGGGCTCCAGTTTCCAGCGCCTGGAGGACATCGCCGCGGTGGACAACTCCTGCCGCCGGGAGAGGGAGAAGTTCGCCGACTTCACCGTAAACTATCACCTCCTCAGTTTCGACACGCCGGGGCGCCTGCGACTCAAGGTGGATGCCTGCGGAGTCCGTCCAGAGGTTGGCAGTGCCACCTCGGTCTTCCCGGCAGCGGCCTGGTACGAGCGGGAGGTGTACGACATGTTCGGCATCCGTTTCAGCGGCCACGAGCCCCTGAGACGGATCCTCATGCCCCACGACTGGGAGGGGCACCCCCTGCGCAAGGAGCACCCTTTCCGGGCGACGGAGATGGCTCCATATACCATCGATGACGCCAGGCGGCACCAGGCACTACCTGCGAGCGACTTTTTCGACCGTACCGGCGATGATACCATGGTCCTTAACCTGGGGCCCCAGCACCCCGGTACCCACGGCGTCATCCGCTGCATCCTCAAGCTGGAGGGGGAGGAGGTAGTCGATCTGGACCTGGATATCGGCTATCACCACCGTGGGGCGGAGAAGATTGCCGAGCGCCAGCACTGGCACCAGTTCATCCCTTACACTGACCGGATCGACTACCTTGCCGGGGTGCAGAACAACCTGGCCTATGTCAATTCGGTGGAACAACTCTGCGGCATAACCGTCCCGGAGCGGGCCGTGGTGACCAGGGTGATGCTGGCCGAGCTGTTCCGCATCGCCAGCCATCTGGTCTGGCTCGGCACGTTTGCCGCCGACGTTGGGGCCATGACCCCGGTTTTCTATACGTTCACCGACCGTGAGAAGATCTTTGACATCGTCGAGTTGATCACCGGTGGCCGGATGCACCCGGCCTGGCTGCGCATCGGCGGCATGGCAGACGACCTTCCGGAGGGGTGGGACGTTGCCGTGGGGAACCTGCTGGATTGGCTGCCGCCACGTCTAAGGGAGTACCACGACCTCCTGGACAGGAACCCGGTCTTCCTCGCCCGACTGAAAGGGGTAGGGGAGATATCGAGGGAGGATGCCATTGAGTGGGGGCTTTCCGGCCCCAACCTGCGGGCCTGCGGGGTGGAGTGGGACCTGCGCAGGAAGATCCCCTACTGCGGCTACGACCGATTCGAGTTCGACATCCCCACAGCCGTGGGGGGGGACTGCTGGGCACGCTACCTGGTGAGGATGGAGGAGATCAACCAGTCCCTGCGGATCGTCAAGCAGTGCCTTAACAGTATGCCTGCAGGGCGCTGGATCTGCGATGATTACCGCTTCGTTATCCCCCCTAAGCGGGATGCGCTTCAGGACATCGAATCACTGATCCACCACTTCGTCAACGTAACCCGCGGCATCTCTCCGCCGCCCGGGGAGAACTACAGCGCGATCGAGGCACCCAAGGGGGAGTGCGGCTACTTCGTCATCTCCGAAGGACTGAGCATCCCCTACAGGGTGCGTATCAGGACCCCCAGCTTCCCCCATATGCAGGCACTCCCCCTCATGAGCCGCGGCTGGCTGGTGGCCGATTTTCTTGCCATCCTGGGCTCCGTGGATTTCGTCCTGGCGGACCTGGACCGGTAAGGATGGGTATGTGGGCGCGGCGACTTCGGGTTCTGTTGGGGAGGATTTACTGGTGGGTAGCGATCTATCTCCTCATGGTCCTCTTCGTCCTCGGCAGGAGAGTGGAGTTTCCGGATTTATGGTGAGTTTAAGCAGGGGATGAAGGGATGATACCAGAAGCATTGAAAAACGAGCTTAAGGCAAGGGTGGCAGCGGCGGTCACCAACCGCGAGGCGGCGGTGGACGTGATGAAGCGTCTGCAGGCCCACTACGGTTGGCTGACTGACGAGGGGGTTCATGAGTCTGCCGAAATTCTGGGCATGACGACCCTGCAGGTGGAGGAGTTGGCCACCTTCTACGAGATGATCTACCGCCGGCCTGTGGGAAGGAGGGTGATTCACGTCTGCGACTCCATCTCCTGCTGGGCCATGGGTGGAGAGTCGCTCATGGCCCACATGGCCGGCCATCTTGGTATCGGAGTCGGTGAGACCACGTCGGACGGCGTGTTCACCCTCTTGCCATGCTGCTGTCTCGGCAACTGCGGCGAGGCGCCGACCATGATGATCGGCGACACTCTCTACGGCAGGCTAGACTCGGCAAGGGCCGGTCAGCTCCTTGAGGAGGAGCGGGCCGCGGTCATGGGAGAGATGGAGGGGGGGAGATGAGAGTTGCCAACTTTTTCTGCATTGCCATGGCATCGCTGTTCATTGTTGCAACCTGCGGACAGGCTTCTGGCGGGAAGATAGACGGCAAGGCCGAGTTCGACATTCACTGCTCAGGATGCCACCCTGACGGTGGCAACGCCATCAACCCGGCCAAGACCCTGCAGAAGATGAACCGCGAGGCCAACGGGTTGAAGGGGGCCAGGGACATTGTGAGGAAGATGCGTAAGCCAGGCCCGGGGATGAAAAGCTTCAACAGGAAAGAGTTGTCTGACGCAAAAGCCAAGGCAATTGCCGACTATATCATCAAAACGTTCAAGTAACAGGCGTAAGGCTAAGCGCTGATGGTTAAGGGGAAAACCTTTAGCCTTCAGCCTTATGCCATAAGCCGGATCCATCTATGGAACAGGTTCTCTTTCGACATAACCGCCCCGGCAGGTGCGTCACCATCTCCGAGTACCGCGCAGGGGGGGGCTTTCTCCCCTTGGAGAAGGCTCTCCGGGAGATGTCACCCGACCAGGTGCAGCAGCGTGTGATCGACTCCGGCTTGCGTGGACGGGGAGGGGCCGGCTTCCCCACCGGCAAGAAGTGGTCCTTCGTCCCCCGCGACCTCCCCGGACCCCGCTGGCTTATCTGCAACTGCGACGAGATGGAGCCCGGTACCTACAAGGATCGGGTCCTCCTTGAGGCCAACCCCTATCTGCTAGTGGAGGGGATGATTCTCGCCTGCTATGCCCTGGGGGTGGAACACTCCTTCATCTTCATCCGCCGCGGTTACGAGACTGCCGCGACCAACCTGGCGCGGGCCATTGCCGAGGCAAGGGGGGCAGGTCTCCTTGGGGAGAACATCTTAGCCAGCGGTTTCTCCTGCGATATTGACGTGCACCTCTCCGCCGGTCGTTACATCTGCGGCGAGGAGACCGCCCTGATGAACGCCCTTGAGGGGCGGCGGGCCAACCCCAGGGCAAAACCCCCTTTCCCGGCGATCAAGGGGCTATGGGGGGGGGCGACGGTTGTGAACAACGTGGAGAGCCTCGCCAACATCCCTTTCATCATCGCCGAAGGGGCCGACCGCTTCAGGTCCTTGGCCCGCATTCCCGAGGCGTCGGGAATGAAGCTCTTCTGCGTCAGCGGCCATGTGAGGTCGCCTGGGTGCCACGAGCTCCCCCTGGGCATCCCCTTAAGCGAGATCATCGACGACGCTTGCGGCGGCATGCGGGAGGGGAGCAGTTTCAAGGCCTGTCTTCCGGGAGGAGCCTCGACCCCTTACTTTACCCCTGAGCATCTCTCCGTACCCATGGATTTCGACGCCGTCGCCAGGGCCGGTTCCCGCCTCGGCACAGGTGGCGTAGTGGTCTTCGATCAGAATACCTGCATGGTGAGGGCGACCCTCAACCTGGTCCGTTTCTATGCCCGGGAGTCATGCGGCTGGTGTACCCCCTGCCGCGAGGGGCTACCCTACGTGGTCCGGCTCCTGGAGGAGATCGAGGCGGGGAGGGGGAGCCTGGAGCAGGTGGCGCTCCTGCAGGAGCACGTGCGGCTCCTCAACCATGCCTTCTGCGCCCTGGCCCCCGGGGCCATGGGGCCGGTGGACGGGTTGTTGCGCCACTTCGAGGAGGAGGTGGTGGAGCATGTCATCAGGGGGCGCTGCCCGTTCAACTGATCCACCTCTCCCTGACCTTTTACTGCAAGGGGGGGGATGGGACATAATCTCAACAAGGCTCATAAATGCCCAAACTGATTATAGACGACATAGCGGTTGAAGCCGCGGAAGGGGTATCGGTGCTGGAGGCGGCTAAGTCCGTCGGCATCACCATCCCCCACTTCTGCTGGCACCCTGCCCTGGGGAGGGCCGGTGCCTGCCGCGTCTGTGCCGTGAAGCTCCTGGACGGCCCGGTTAAGGGGATCCAGATGTCCTGCATGCTGCCGGCGCAGGAGGGGATGGTGGTCTCCACCACCGACCCGGAGGCTGTTGCCCTGCGCCGCCAGGTGATCGAGTGGCTGATGATCAACCACCCCCACGACTGCCCGGTGTGCGACGAGGGGGGGGAGTGCCAGCTGCAGGACTTCACCATAGCCTGCGGCCACGGCACTCGCCGTTTCGTCGGGCCGAAACGGACCCATGTCAACCAGGAGCTGGGTCCGTATATCTCCCACGAGATGAACCGCTGCATCCAGTGCTATCGCTGCGTCCGCTTCTACCAGGAGTATGCCGGGGGGAGCGACTTCGGGGTCATGGGTAGCGCCGGGAAGGTTTACTACGGCCGTTTCGAAAGCGGTCAGCTGGAATCCCCCTTTAGCGGCAACCTGGTGGACATCTGCCCCACCGGGGTGTTCACCGACAAGACCGCCCGCTTCCGCGCCCGCTACTGGGACTACGACATGGCGCCGTCGGTCTGCCCCGGCTGCTCAGTTGGGTGCAACATAACCCCGGTGGCCCGCTACCGGGAGCTTCTGAAGATCGTGGCCAGGCGAAACGACATGGTGAACGGCTGGTTCATCTGCGATCGTGGCCGCTTCGCACCCAAGGGGGTGAACGCCCCGTCCAGGCCGCGCACCTCCTTGGTCGACGGGGTGAAAACCGGCCGGGAGGAGGCCATGGATGCCCTGCTGCGTCGTCTTGGTGAGGTGGCGGAGCTCTACGGCGAGGGGAGCATTGCCGTGGTCGGCTCGACCCGCCTATCCCAGGAGGGGGCCACTCTCCTCCCCCTGCTGGCGGAAAGTATCTCTGCCGGGGCTCTCAGCTACGGCCTCTCCGCCGCGGAGAGCCGGGCATCCAGCGGGGCAATCTCCATGCTGACCCTTGAGAACGGCGCCTCCATTGCCGACGTGGAGAATGCGGACTGCATCGCCATCTACGAGAGCGACCTGAGGGAGGAGGGGCCGATGCTCCTCCTGGCGGTTCGCCAGGCATGGCGCCGCGGGGCACCGGTCCTGCTGGTCGGGGAGAATTCCCCCCTGGAGCAGGTAAGGGGCGTGGGTATCGAGGCGGTGCAGCTGCACTACATGGAAGAGGCCCCCCTGGCAATATTCGAAAGGCCGGTGGTGATAGCCGGCATGCGCCACGGCGACCCGCGGGTCATGGCCGTGCTCGACCGGAGCGGGGCCAGGGTTGCCTGCCTCTTCCCCGGACCCAACGGCCACGGGGCTGCGCTCCTCTGTGCCGAGCATGGCGGTATCCCTCTGGAGGAGGCCCTGGCGAAAGGGAAGGTGAAGGGTCTGGTGGCCGTGGAGGCAGACATCCCGGCTGAGCTCCTTGCCGGCGTCCCGTTCGTGGCTTCACTCGACTGGAGGGAGACGGCGGCCGTGCAGGCGGCTTCCGTCGTCATCCCCACTGCGGCCTGGGTGGAGTGCGACGGAACCTATGTAAACTTCGAAGGGCGGGCCCAGCGTTTCTCCAGGGTGATGAAGCCGGGCCTCCCCATAAAAGAGCTGGATCCGGCCTGTCATCCGCCGAGGATTCACCAGGGCGATCCTCCCGGCGGAGATATCCTCCCTTCCTGGCAGGTGATGATCGAGATGATCCGCCTCGCCGGGGAGAAGGTGCCGGACGGGCCCTTCTCCGGTTCCTGGGCTAACCTGACCTCACTCGATCCTGAAGGGGAGGGGGAGGTAATACGTGGCAGGTGCAGACGTGATTCCTGATCCCATGGAGATAACCCTGGTCATAGCCAAGATCGGCCTGGTACTGCTTGTCATCCTCACCCTGGCCGCCTACCTGGTATTCGCCGAGCGGCGGATTCTTGCCTGGATCCAGGACCGCAAGGGGCCCAACCGGGTCGGACCCTTCGGCCTGCTCCAGCCCCTTGCCGACCTGATCAAGCTCCTCACCAAGGAGGATTTCTGCCCCCCTGCCGGGGACCGGTGGCTCTTCTTCCTGGCGCCGGCAATGGCAGCCATCCCGGCCATCATGACCTTCGCCATAGTCCCCTTCGGCGCGCCCGTTCGCATCTTCGGCCGCGATCTCCCCATGCAGGTGGCCGATCTGCACGTGGGGCTGCTCCTCTTCATGGCCCTCTCCTCCATCGCCGTCTACGGTGTCGCCCTGGGGGGGTGGGCCTCCAACTCCAAGTACGCCCTGCTGGGGAGCCTGCGCGGCCTGGCCCAGCTCATCTCCTACGAGCTATCCATGGGGCTCTCCCTCGTGCCGACGGTCATGCTGGCCCGCTCCTTCCGCCTCTCCGACATAGTCGCCGCCCAGGAAGGGGGGTGGTTCATCCTCTACCAGCCCATGGCCTTCGCCATCTTTCTAGTGAGCATCCTGGCTGAGTGCAAGCGGATCCCCTTCGACCTCCCCGAGGCGGAGGGGGAGCTGGTGGCCGGCTTCCACACCGAGTATTCGGGGATGCGCTTCGGTCTGTTCTTCGTTGGGGAGTACATCAATATCCTGGTCCTCGGCGGCTTGGCGGCCACCTTCTTTCTCGGTGGCTGGCAAGGGCCGCTCCTCCCCGGTCTGCTCTGGTTCTGGGGGAAGGTGCTGGCCTTCGCCTTCCTCTTCATCTGGATCCGAGGCACCCTGCCCCGCCTGCGCTACGACCAGTTGATGCACCTGGGGTGGAAGGTGCTGACCCCCATGGCCCTGGTGAACATTCTGGCCACCGCCTGGTGGCTCTACCTTGCAGGAAGCTCCCCCCTTTGAAAAAGGGGGGCAGGGGGGATTTGCCCTGGCATAAAAGCAAATCCCCCTCAATCCCCCTTTGTTAAAGGGGGAAGGAATAATGATGAGAGTTATTGACGACATGACGGCAATCCTCACCGGCCTCTGGACCACCTGGAAGCATATCCTGCGCCGGCCGGTGACCATTCAGTACCCGGAGGAGAAGCGCATTCCATCCCCCCGCTACAGGGCGAGGATCATCCTAACCCGCGATCCGGACGGGGGGGAGCGCTGCGTCGCCTGCTACCTCTGCTCGGCCGCCTGCCCGGTGGACTGCATCTCCATGCAGGCTGAGGAGGGCGAGGGGGGGAGGCGCCGGGCCGCGTGGTTTCGCATCAACTTCTCCCGCTGCATCTTCTGCGGATTCTGCGCCGAGGCCTGCCCCACCATGGCGATCCAGATGACCCCCGACTACGAGATCTGCAGGCGGGACGTCATGGATCTGGTCTTCGAGAAGGAGGATCTCCTGGTGGAGCACTGCGGCAAGGATCCTGAGTACAATTTCTACCGTCACGCCGGCATCGGCGTGACCCAGCCAAGGGGGGAAGGGGAAGGGGAAAAGCCCACAGTGGATGTGCGAGGACTCATGCCTTGACACGAGGCATGGGGTAACGGAGCTAAAATTCAGGAGAAACATGGCAGCTACTCTCTTCTACATCTTGGCCACGGTCATGGTGATTGCCACCATCCTGGCGATCACCGGCAGGCATCCGGTGCACGCCATCGTCTACCTGGTCACCTCCTTCTTCGCCCTGGCGGGGATCTTCTACCTCCTCCTCGCCCCGCTGGTGGCCATGTTCGAGGTGATCATCTACGCCGGCGCGGTCATGGTCCTCTTTATGTTCGTCATCATGATGCTCGACCTGGGGCATCCCGAAAGAGGGGGGAGGCCGGCGCTGGGGCAGTGGTTGCCTGCGCTGCTCCTCGGCGCCACTGTCCTGGCAACCATATCGTACGCCGCGGCCGGCTTTGCCGGAGATAAGCTTCCCGCCATGCTGCCTGGGGTGAAAGAGTTCGCCGTTACTCTCTTCAGCCGCTACGGCGTGGCCATCGAGGTCATCTCCCTGCAGCTCCTCTTCGCCGTGGTCGGCGCCCTCTACCTGGGGAGGCGTCGATGATCGTCCCCTTCGAGCACGTCATCGCCCTCGCCGGGATCATCTTCTCCCTAGGACTGGTCTGCGTCCTTGCCTGGCGGAGCAATATCATCATGCTCCTGATCGGCATGGAGATCATGCTCAATTCTGCCATGCTCGTCTTCGTCGCCGGCTCGGCCCGCTGGGGCGGTTTGGACGGCCAGCTCTTCGCCCTGATGATCATGGCAATGACCTCGGCGGAGGTCTCCCTCGCCCTGGCCCTGGTGGTCTACCTTCACAGGAGGCGCAGCACAGTCGACGTGGACGAGTTCAGGGAGCTTGGTGAGCCATGAAGATTCTCATCGAACTGATAATTCTCCTCCCTTTAGCCGGGGCGGTGGCCAACCTCCTGGCCGGCCGGCAGCTACCCCGCAGGTGGAGCGAGACCATGGCCTGCGCCGCCGTCTGGGGGAGCTGCGCCGCCACAATTGCCGCTGCCGCTGCCTACTCCTCGCCGCTAACGGTCAACGTGGCCACCTGGTTGATGGACTTCGACCTTGTGGCCCCCATGACCCTGCGCCTGGACCCCATCTCCCTCTCCCTGGTGCTGATGGTCACCTTCGTCTGCGGCCTGATCCATCTCTACAGCGTCCCCTACATGGCCAGGGAGCCGGGCCATGTCCGCTACTTCGCCCTGCTCAACCTGTTCGTAGCCGCCATGCTCCTTCTTCTCCTGGCGGAGAACCTGCCCCTGCTCTACATGGGGTGGGAGGGGGTCGGTTTCTGCTCCTACGGCCTCATCGGCTACTGGTACCGGGATGAGAGAAATGCCACGGCCGCCCGCAAGGCGTTCATCGTCACCCGCATCGGCGACGTCGGCCTGGGGGTGGCCATAATCTGGCTCTACGAGCTGTTCAGCACTACCTCCATAACCGTCATCAACGATTCGGCCTTCCTCATGCCTCTCATGGTAATCACCCCCATCGGCCTGCTTCTCCTTGTCGGCGCCATGGGGAAGTCGGCCCAGCTCCCCCTCATGGTCTGGCTCCCCGATGCCATGGCCGGCCCCACGCCGGTCTCTGCCATGATTCACGCCGCCACCATGGTGACCGCCGGGGTCTACCTCCTCATGCGCCTCTTCCCCCTGGTCTCCCTGTCGCCGCAGGTTATGGGGGCAATAGCCGTCACCGGCGCCCTTAGCGCCTTCTACGGCGCCAGCTGCGCCGTTGCCCAGCGAGACCTGAAACGGGTGCTGGCCTACTCGACCATCAGCCAGATCGGTTTCATGATGCTCGGGGTCGGTGCCGGGGCGGTGGTTGCCGCCACCTTCCACCTCATAGTTCACGCCTTTTTCAAGGCGCTCCTCTTCCTCTCCGCCGGCTGCGTAATAACCGCCATGCACCACGAGCAGGATATCTACCGCATGGGGGGGCTCTCCCGTTCACTGCCATCGGTTCACCGCCTCTTCCTCGCCGGAGGGCTATGTCTGGCTGGCTTCCCCCTTAGCGGCGGGTTCTTCAGCAAGGATGCCATCCTCGGCGCGGTATGGGAGAGGGGAGGGTGGCTATACCCATGCCTCTACCTTCTCGGCCTGGCCACCGCCTTCCTCACCGCCTACTACACTTTCCGCATGATTTGCCTTGTCTTCGGCGGCCAAGGTCCGGCACCCCACCCCCTGCCTAAGCTGATGAT
>Ga0209314_10000204_pt1 | contig 26195 bp, 23 predicted proteins | sample I19B2metaG_FD_184146 | JGI IMG/M metagenome (GOLD analysis project Ga0209314, IMG submission 184146) | Lake sediment bacterial and archeal communities from Gulf of Boni, Indonesia to study Microbial Dark Matter (Phase II) - ​I19B2 metaG... | ecosystem: Environmental > Aquatic > Freshwater >... | reverse complement strand
GTCGCCGGCCGGCAGGTGAAGGAGACAGAAATTCCCGCGGACCTGGTCGACAGGGCGAAGGGCCTGCGGGATCGCATTATAGAGGCAGCCGCCGAGAACGACGACGAGCTGACCATGAAGTTCCTGGAGGGCGAGTCCCTCACCGACGAGGAGATCTACCGCGGCCTGGCGACCGGCGTCCGGACCGGCAAGATCTACCCGGTGTTGTGCGGCTCGGCCACCAGGAACATCGGCGTACAGTGCCTGCTGGACGCTGTCGTCAACTGGATGCCCAGTCCCATAGACGTCGGCGACGTGACCGGCAAGGACGCCAAGACCGGCAAGGAGATCACGCGCCAGCGCAAGGACAGCGAGCCGTTCAGCGCCTTCGTCTTCAAAACCACCGCCGACCCGTTTGTCGGCAAGATTACGGTGTTCCGCGTCTACTCCGGCGTCTTCAAGGCGGAGGGCAACACCCTCTACAACGCCTCCAAGGGACGGTCGGAGCGCTTCGGCCAGCTCTTCACCCCCAGGGGCAAGGCCCAGACCAACATCACCGAGGTTCATGCCGGGGACATCGCCGCCGTCACCAAGCTGCAGGAGACCGCAACGGGTGATACGCTTTCGGCCGAGTCCGCCCCCGTCATTTACGGCGCCATCGACTTCCCCAGGCCGGTCTACACCATGGCCATCGTTCCCAAGTCGAAGGGCGACGAGGACAAGATCGGTACCTCACTGCACCGCCTGATGGAGGAGGACCCCACCTTCACCGTGGAGAGGAACACCTCCACCAACCAGACAGTCATCTCGGGCATGGGCGACCTGCACCTGGATGTCATCGTCGAGCGGCTCAAGCGGAAGTTCGGCGTGGACGCCACGCTGGACCGTCCCAAGGTGGCCTACCGCGAGACCATTCGCGGTACCGCCAAGAAGCAGGGCAAGCACAAGAAGCAGTCGGGCGGCCACGGTCAGTACGGTGACTGCTGGCTGGAGCTGCAGCCCCTGCCGAACGGCGACTACGAGTTCGTCGACAAGATCTTTGGCGGTGTCGTGCCGACCCAGTTCCGGCCGGCGGTCGACAAGGGCTGCCGCGAGATCATGGCTGAGGGCATCCTGGCCGGTTATCCCATCACCGGCGTCAAGGTCATCCTCTACGACGGCTCCTACCACAGCGTGGACAGCTCGGAAATGGCCTTCAAGGTCGCAGCCCACGTGGGATTCAAGGCGGCGTTCATGGAGGCCAAGCCGGTCCTGCTGGAGCCGATCGTGCAGGTGGAGGTGACGGTGCCAGATCAGTACATGGGGGACGTCATCGGCGACCTGAACAAGAAACGCGGCCGCATCCTGGGCATGGAGCCGAGCGGGCGCTATCAGGTGGTCAAGGCCATGGTGCCTCAGTCGGAGATGTTCACTTACGCTCTGGACCTGCGCTCCATCACCCAGGGCCGTGCCGCCTACTCCATGCAGTTCGCTCACTACGAGGAAGTGCCCGCCCTGGAGGCGCAGAAGATCATCGCCGCCAGGCCGAAGCGGGCTGAGAAGGAAGACTAGGACCCAGCCGACTTGGATGCTACAGACGAAGAACCCCTGCCTCGCGGCGGGGGTTCTGTGCTGTCTGGGCCCGGCGCCGCCTGTTCAGGTACGCGCCCCGATGGCCCTCAGGTTGTACGCCACCAGGGTGGGCACACTGGACTGTAGGGGATCGGGGCGGCCGTCCCGCAGCCAGGACATGACCACCTCGTAGAAGGTGCCTACCCAGGCGAGCGCGGCGACCTCGCAGTCGAGAGCCGGAAGAACGCCCGCGGCCAGGGCCTCTTCCAGGTCCTTCCGGACGAAGTCAGCCAGGGCCCTGTGGACCTGGGACAGGCGGTCCTCGAAGGAAGGGTCGGCACCGGCCGCCTGAACCAGGACGATGCGGGCCAGGTCCCCGTTCTCGGCGAAGACCATCATGGCCGCGGTGATGGACGCCTCCAGCTTGCTCAGCACGCCGCTCCGGGTGGAGCGGGCGGCGACGATGGACTGCAGGACCAGGCTGGTCAGCCGCTCCAGCAGGGCCACGTACAGAGCCTCTTTGTTGGCGAAATACAGGTACAGGGTGCCGGTGGCCACCCCGGCCCGGGAAGCGATTTCCCGCATGGCGCTGCCATGGTAGCCGCGTTCGGCGAAGACCTGGCGTGCCGCGTCCAGGATGGCCAGTTCGCGGGCAGCCAGGCGCTCCTCCACCTTCTTGGTGCGTTGATAGGCCACGGTGTCCCTCCTGCGTGACGGTCCTACCCAGCATGGTACAATAAATGGTGCCAGGGGGCCAAGCTCCCTGCAGAGGAGGTCGCCCATGGCGGTGGTACATCTGGCCGGCGGCAGGCAGCATCGGGTTGCCGCCGGACATCCCTGGGTCTACGGCAATGAAGTGGAGAGCGTCAACGGCCATTACGAGCCGGGCGACCTCGTGGACGTGGTGGACCATCGCGGCCGGTTCCTGGGACGCGGCTTCATCAACCCGAACTCACAGATCCTGGTGCGGGTTCTGACGCGTTCCGAGGACACGGTGGACGAGGCCTTCATTCGGGCCCGGGTGCGCCGGGCCTGGGAGTACCGGCAACTGGTGCTGCGCGGCAGCGGCGCCCTTGAGCCGGAAGGAGCCTATCGCGTCATCTACAGCGAGGCGGACGGGCTCCCCGGACTGATTGTGGACCGGTTCGCAGACCACCTGGTGGTCCAGTCGCTCTCTCTGGGCATCGCCCGCTGGCAGGAAGCCGTGGTGGACGAACTGGACGGGCTTCTCCGGCCGGCCGTCATCTACGAGCGCAATGACGCCCCAGTCCGGGACCTGGAGGGCCTGCCGCGGGTGGCGCGGGTCATCAAGGGTCAGGTGCAGGGCTCCGTCCGCATTTGCGAAAACGGCCTGCATCTGCTGGCGGACGTGGAAAGCGGCCAGAAGACCGGCTACTTCCTGGACCAGCGGGAGAACCGGGCAGCCGTTCGCGACCTGGCTGCCCGCCTGGAAGCCCCGCGGGTTCTGGACGCCTTCTGTCACGTTGGGGGCTTTGCCCTTCACGCCGCCGCCGGTGGAGCTTCAAAGGTGGTGGGCCTGGATATCTCCACGGAGGCCCTGGACGCGGCGCGGGAGAACGCCCGCCTCAACCGCCTGGACGAGCGCATTGAGTACCGTCCCGTCAATGTCTTCGACGAACTCAGGCGCCTGGAGCGGGAGCGCGAGCAATTCGACCTCATCGTGCTGGACCCGCCGGCCTTTGCCAAGTCCCATTCCGCCCTGGAGGGCGCCGCGCGCGGCTATAAGGAGATTAACCTGCGCGCGATGAAGCTCCTGCCGCCAGGAGGGTTCCTGGTTACCTGCAGTTGCTCCTACCACATGACGCCGGACCTTTTCCGCGAGGTGGTGAAGGACGCCGCCCGCGACGTGCACCGCCCCCTCCGCCTGCTGGAGGAGAGGGCCCAGGGCCGGGACCATCCCATCCTGCTGGGGGTGGATGAAACCCACTACCTGAAGTGCCTGGTGCTTCAGGTCCTCTAGGCGGGCGGTGCCCCGGAAACGTCCCTGCCCCGAAGGTCAAAAAAGGTCAAAAACGTATCTCCGAAAGAGACTGCTCGCGAAAGCGGGAGCCAGGCGGGCCTAGTAGCGCGGGACTGCCCATTTGTGCCCGTTGTATGAAATTGGTTCCTCAATGGTATAATGGCCCCAGTAAGGTCAGGAAAGGTCAAATACGGGAGGCGATGCGATATGCGCAACCTGGCCGATCGCATCGAAGCCTACCTTCTCAGCCTGGTGAGGCAGGCCCCCGACGGCGTGCTGGAGCTGCAGAGAGCCGAGCTGGCCGAGAAGTTTGATTGTGTACCGTCTCAGATCAATTACGTGCTGGCGACCCGCTTCACCACCGAGCGCGGCTATCTTGTGGAGAGCCGCCGCGGCGGCGGCGGGTACATCCGCATCTCCCGGCTGAACCTGGACGCAGGTGACGAACTGCACCAGCTCATCCACCGTGCGATGGGCGATGCCATGAGCCAGGACGTCGCCCTGGCCTATATCACCCGCCTTCAGGAAGCCGGTCTGCTGACGCCCCGCGAAACGGCCCTGATGACGGCGGCCGTGCACCGCGAGGTGCTGGCGCTGGACCTGCCGGCCCGGGACATCCTCCGCGCCAGCCTGCTGCGGGCCATGCTCCTGGCTCTCTTGCGATTGGAATAGACTGGTCCGGGACCCGTGAGGGTCGAGGAGGTGTCGGCCGTGCTGTGCGACGAGTGCAAAAAGCGTCCGGCCACGTTTCACATGACCAAGGTCGTCAACAATGAGAAGACGGAGCGTCACCTGTGTGAACAGTGCGCCCGGGAAAAGGGTGAGATCCAGTTCAGCATGGAACCGGACTTCTCTATTCACCAGTTGCTTGCCGGCCTGCTGAACTACGGCGGCGAGGCGGGGGTGCAGCCCGATTTGGAGAAGGACGTCGTCTGCGGCGTCTGTGGCTCCACCTACGATGAGTTCGCGCGTACGGGGCGGCTGGGGTGCAGTCACTGCTACGAAGAGTTTGAGGACCAACTGGAACCCATCATCCGCCGGGTTCACGGAGCCAGCAGTCACACGGGCAAGGTGCCCAAGCGAGGGGCCCGCAGCCTCATGGTGAAGCGGGAGGTCCAGTCTATTCGCAATCAACTTCAGGCGGCCATCGCCCACGAGGACTTTGAACTGGCGGCCAAGCTTCGGGACCAGATCAAGGCCATGGAGAAGGGCCAGGAGTAGTGGAGGGAGGACGGGTCCATGAGTGACGCAACGCCGTCCGCCATGCCGCGATGGATGGACGGAACAGGGGCCTCGGCCGACATCGTGCTGTCCTCGCGCGTCAGGCTGGCCCGCAACCTGGAGGGCGTGCCCTTCCCGCACCTGCTGGACCAAAGGCAGGCGACGGAGGTCCTGGCGGCAACGCGCAAGGCCGCCTTGGAACTGAACAAGTTCGGCTTCCTGGGCACGGTCCGCTTCGTGCCCCTGGCCGAGGTCACCCCGGTGGAGCGCCAGGTGCTGGTGGAGGAACACCTCATCAGCCCGGCGCAGGCCAAGGATGTGCAGTACAAGGCGGTCATCCTCTCCCAGGCGGAAGAGGTCAGCATCATGGTCAACGAGGAGGACCACCTCCGCATCCAGTGCCTGCTGCCGGGCCTGCAGTTGCAGGAGGCCTGGGCCCTGGCCAGCCGGGTGGATGACGCTCTGGAGCAGGCCATGACCTTCGCCTTTTCCGAGTCCCGGGGGTACCTGACCGCCTGTCCCACCAATGTGGGCACGGGCTTGCGCGCCTCCGTCATGATGCACCTCCCCGCCCTGGTCCTGACCAACCAGGCCGCGCGGGCTCTCAACAGCGTCGGCCAACTTGGCCTGACGGTGCGGGGGCTGTACGGTGAGGGAACGGAGGCCATCGGCAACATCTTTCAGATCAGCAACCAGATTACCCTGGGCCGGGCGGAGGGAGAGATCATCGACCACCTCTCCGCCGTCGTAGCCAAGATTATCGACCATGAGCGCCAGGCTGCTGCAGCCCTGCTGCGGGAGGCCAGAGACCAGGTCGAGGACAAGGTCTCGCGGGCCCTGGGCATTCTCTCCAACGCCCGCATCATGACGTCGGATGAGGCCATTCGCCTGCTGTCGGATGTGCGTCTGGGCGTTAACATGGGCATCCTTACAAAGGTGCCGCTGAAGGCGGCCAATGAGCTGCTGATCATGACCCGGCCCGCCTACCTGCAGCGCCTCGCCGGCCGCGAGCTGTCGCCCTTTGAGCGGGACCTGCAGCGGGCCGCCCTGATCCGTACCAAACTTGGGGTGCGCCAGACGGCGTGACCCCCAAGACTGACCTTGAGTTGATGGGATTCGAGAGGAGGAACGACATGTTTGGGCGTTATACGGAGCGGGCTCAGCGCGTGATCGTGCTGGCTCAGGAAGAAGCGCGCCGGCTCAACTACAATTACGTGGGCACAGAACACCTGCTTCTGGGTCTGATCAAGGAGGGCGAGGGCATCGCCGCCAAGGCCTTGCAGTCGCTGGGCATCAGCCTGGAGCAGGTTCGCAGCGAAGTCGAGAAGATGATCGGCAAGGGCACCACGCCCACAGACGGTGACATCGGCTTCACCCCCCGGGCCAAGAAGGTCATGGTGGAGCTGGCCATCGAGGAAGCCCGGCTGCTGGGCCACAACTACGTCGGCACAGAGCACATCCTCCTTGGCCTCATCCGCGAGGGGGAGGGCGTGGCTGCCAAGGCCCTGCAGAATCTGGGCGCCGAGCTGGACCGCGTCCGCAATCAGGTGATCTACCTGCTGGGCGGCAACGTGCATCCCCAGGCCCCCATGGCCAAGGCCAAGCAGGCCAAGTCCACCACTCCTGCCCTGGACTCCTTCGGTCGCGACCTGACGGTCATGGCCGGCGAGGGCAAGCTGGACCCGGTTATCGGCCGGGAGAAGGAGATCGAGCGGGTCATTCAAATCCTGTCCCGCCGCACCAAGAACAACCCGGTGCTGATCGGCGAGCCCGGCGTCGGCAAGACGGCCATCGCCGAGGGGTTGGCCCAGCGCATCGTCGACGGCAAGGTGCCGGAGATCCTGAAGGACCGCCGGGTCGTCTCCCTGGACCTGGCCTCCGTGGTGGCCGGCTCCAAGTACCGCGGCGAGTTTGAGGAGCGGCTCAAGAAGGTCATGGAGGAGATCCGCAACGCGGGCAACATCATCCTCTTCATCGACGAGCTTCACACCATTATCGGCGCCGGCGCGGCGGAGGGGGCCATCGACGCCTCCAATATCCTGAAGCCGGCCCTGGCCCGCGGCGAGCTGCAGGCCATCGGCGCCACCACCCTGGACGAGTACAGGAAGCACGTGGAGAAGGATGCCGCCCTGGAGCGCCGGTTCCAGCCCATCATGGTGGAGGAGCCGAACGTGGAGGAGGCCATTCAGATCCTCAAGGGTCTGCGCGACCGCTACGAGGCTCACCACCGGGTGGAGATCACCGACAAGGCCATAGAGGTTGCCGTTCGGCTCTCCGACCGCTACGTCAGCGACCGATTCCTGCCGGACAAGGCCGTGGACCTGATCGATGAGGCCGCCTCCCGGGTGCGGTTGCGCAGCTACGTGGCTCCGCCGGACCTGAAAAAGCTGGAGTCCCAACTGGAGGAGGTCCGCAAGGAAAAGGAGGCCGCGGTGCAGGGCCAGGAGTTTGAAAAGGCGGCCCGCCTCCGCGACCGGGAGCAGAAGCTCAAGGAGGAGCTGGAGGCCCAGAAGGCGGAGTGGGAAAAGAAGAAGGTCACCGACAAGTCCGTGGTGACCGAAGATGACATCGCCCACATCATCTCTTCCTGGACGGGCGTGCCGGTCAAGCAGATGACCATGGAGGAGTCCGACCGCCTGCTCAACCTGGAGGAGCAACTCCACAAGCGCTACGTGGGGCAGGACGAGGCGGTGACCGCCATCGCCCGCGCCATCCGGCGCGCCCGGTCCGGCCTCAAGGACCCGAAGCGGCCCATCGGCAGCTTCATCTTCCTCGGCCCCACCGGCGTCGGCAAGACCGAGCTGGCCCGGGCCCTGGCCGAGTCCCTCTTCGGCGACGAGGACGCCCTGATCCGCATCGACATGTCCGAGTACCAGGAGCGCCACACAGTCTCCCGTCTCATCGGTGCTCCCCCCGGGTACGTCGGCTACGAGGAGGGCGGCCAACTGACCGAGGCCGTGCGGCGCAAGCCCTACTCGGTTATCGTTCTGGACGAGATCGAGAAGGCGCACCCCGAGGTCTTCAACACGCTGCTGCAGGTGCTGGACGACGGCCGCCTGACCGAAGCCAAGGGCCGCACCGTCGACTTCAAGAACACAGTCATCATCATGACCAGCAACGCCGGGGCCGACCTGATCAAGCGCCAGGGCGTGATGGGCTTCGCCGCCTCGTCCAAGGACATGATGGACTACGAGTCCATGAAGCAGAAGGTCATGGACGAGGTCAAGAAGACCTTCCGGCCGGAGTTCATCAACCGGTTGGATGAGATCATCGTCTTCCACCCGCTGACCCGTGAGGACTTGATGCGCATCGTCACGCTGGAGCTGAAGAAGCTGGGCAAGCGGCTCGAGGAGTCCGGCCTCAGCCTGGAGGTGACGGACGCCGCCAAGGATATCCTGGTGGACAAGGGTTACGACCCAACCTTCGGCGCCCGGCCCCTGCGGCGTGCGATCCAGCGCCAGGTAGAGGATGAGCTTTCCGAGGAGATGCTTCGCGGCCACTTCCAGTTCGGCGACCAGGTCCTGGTCGATGCCCGGGACGGTAAGCTGACCTTCACCAAGAAGGGCAAGACTCCGGTGGCGGCGGGGAAGAAGGAAGGCTAGCAGTACAGGCTCTAGACATTGGCGGAATGGCGCTCTGCGTCATTCCGCCTTTCTTCGCGCCACGGCAGGAACGGGGTTCCCGACGGTGGAAGTGATGGGGGTTCCTGGGGGCCGACGCATGGGGGCCCCCAAACTGGGAAACAATGGAGTGTAGCCTTGTGGCCAGGGCCAGGACGGTCTTTTTTTGTCAGCACTGCGGTCAGGAGTCGCCCAAGTGGTTGGGACGCTGCCCCGGCTGTGGTGAGTGGAACTCCTTCGTGGAGGAGAAGGTGGCGCCTGCGGTCACCGCCGGTATCGGCGATCGCAAGGCGCGAACGCCAGGGGAGCGCCCGATTCCGCTCAACGAGGTGGAGGGGGCGGACGCTCCCCGCCTGCCCACCGGCCTGACGGAACTGGACCGGGTGCTGGGCGGCGGCCTCGTTCCAGGGTCCCTGGCACTGGTCGGAGGAGACCCGGGAATTGGCAAATCCACGTTGCTGCTGCAACTCTCACAGGCCATCGCAGAGCGGGTGGGCACCGCCCTCTACGTGTCGGGCGAGGAGTCGGCGCGCCAGATTCGCCTTCGTGGCGACCGCCTGGGAGCGGCGGCGCCGCGCCTGCTGGTGCTGGCCGAGACGGATCTACAGGCCATCGAGGAGCAGGTGGATGCCGTCAAGCCCACCCTGGTTGTGGTGGACTCCATTCAGACCATCTACCACCCCGACCTGACCTCGGCCCCGGGGTCCGTGGGCCAGGTGAGGGAGTGCGCCGCTCGCCTGCTGCGCCTGGCCAAGGCCACGGGCACCGCGGTGGTTCTGGTGGGGCATGTCACGAAGGAAAGCGCCATCGCCGGCCCGCGTATTCTAGAACACCTGGTGGATGCGGTCCTTTACTTCGAAGGCGACCGCCATCAGAGCTACCGCATTCTACGGGCCGTCAAGAACCGCTTCGGCTCGACCAATGAGCTGGGGCTCTTTGAAATGCGAGAGCAGGGGCTGGTGGAGGTGCCGAACGCCTCCCAGGCCTTCCTGGCGGAGCGCCCCACCGGCGTCGCCGGCTCCGTGGTGGTCGCCAGCCTGGAGGGCACGCGCCCCATCCTGGTGGAAGTGCAGGCCCTGGTCACGCCCACCGTCTTCGGGATGGCCCGGCGGACCGCTACGGGGATCGACTACAACCGTGTGCTCCTCCTGCTGGCCGTCCTGGAAAAGCGCTGCGGGCTGGCCCTGGGGAGTCAGGACGCCTACCTCAAGGTGGCGGGGGGCGCTCGGGTGGATGAGCCGGCCCTGGACCTGGGCGTTGCCGTCGCCCTGGCCTCGAGCTTCCGCGAGGTGCCTACCGACCCCAGGACGGTGGTCATCGGCGAGGTCGGTCTGGCGGGTGAGGTGCGCTCCGTGGGTCAGTTGGACCGCCGCATCGCCGAGGCCTCGCGGCTGGGTTTCGCCCGCTGCGTGGTCCCCAGGGGCAGCGTGGAAGCCTGGCGCCGTGCCGGCGGCCGGGCGGATCTGGAGGTCGTCGGCGTGGCCACGGTGGAAGAGGGATTGCAGGCGGCCCTGCAGGGCCTGCAGCCGTAGGCGTGGGGAGAGGAGGGCCAGCCCTGGTCAAGGATGAGCGCCCGACCGATGACCGTCTCGTCCGGGTCCTGAAGACCCTGGCTCCCGGCACCGCCCTGCGGGAGGGCCTGGAGAACGTCCTGCGCGCCAACAGCGGCGCCCTCATCGTCGTGGGAGATACGCCTCAGGTCCTGGAGCTGGTGGACGGCGGCTTTCGCATCGACTCCGACTTCACACCGGCCAGCCTGTACGAGCTGGCCAAGATGGACGGCGCCATCCTGCTCAGCGCCGACGCCCGCCGCATCCTATACGCCAACGCCCAGTTGGTGCCCGACCCGACGCTTCCCTCGCTGGAGACCGGCACCCGCCACCGGACCGCGGAACGCGTGGCGCGCCAGACGGGAGAGCTGGTTATCGCCATCTCCCAGCGGCGCCACATCATCACCGTCTACAAGGGCACCCTGCGCTACGCTCTGCCTGACGTCTCCGTGATCCTGACCAAGGCCAACCAGGCGGTGCAGACCCTGGAGAAGTACAAGGCCTCGTTGGACCAGGCTCTGGTGAACCTGTCGGCCCTGGAGTTCGAGGACCTGGTCACCCTGTCGGATGTGGCGGCCGCCGTCTACCGTGCCGAGACCCTGCTGCGGGTAGCGGCGGAGGTGGAGCGGTACATCGTCGAACTGGGGACCGAGGGGCGCCTGGTCAAGCTGCAGACCGAGGGACTGGTGGCTGCAGTCGCCCAGGAGCGGCTGGACATCATCCGGGACTACCTTCGCCCCGGCGAGTCCCGCAGTGTGGAGGACGTGCGCAGCCACCTGAGTTCCGCCGGCGTGGACGAACTGGTGGACCCGGCGCTGGTGGGGCGGCTCTTGGGATACGGGGCGGGTGCTGCGGTCAGCGCCTCGGACCTCTCCCTGGCGCCCCGGGGCTACCGGCTGCTGCGCCGGCTGCCGCGTCTGCCGGGCCCTGTCCTGGAGAACCTCGTGGCCCACTTCGGCGCCCTGCAAGACATCCTCAATGCCACTACCGAGGAGCTGGACGTGGTGGAGGGAATTGGCGAGGTACGCGCCCGCGCCATCCGCGACGGCCTGCGGCGCCTTCGCGAGCAGGTGCTGCTGGATCGCCACGTCTGACGGGCCGGGTCATCGGGGTCAGGCCGGCTCCATCCCCCGGCCTTCCGCGGACTTCGTCCCTTCCAAGCAAAGGACCGGCCCCGTGTGGGCCGGTCCATCGTCTTTACTGTACGTCCTCGTTGCCGGCGGCGAACCGCGGTTGGCGGGCTGGCTCTAGGTGGCGTGAAACACGCCGAGGGCTGAGACGCGCTGGTGCTCTTTGAGAATGACGTCATGCAGGTTCAGGCCAAACGCGTTGCAGAGTGCCGCCAGGTAGAACATCTCCCGGCCAAGCTCGGCCTCCAGGGTCTCCAGGCAGTGATCGCACATGGTACCTTCCACATGGTCGTTCATGTGGCGGCCCAGGTCATAGAGAGAGGCATCCTGGGGAATCTCTTGCTTGCCGGCGTCGATCCGGACGCAGCCGCAGGTCGTGACGGCCTTGGCTACGGCCCGGTTGGCCCGGGCGTTGGCCTCCTGGGACTTGGACATGACGTCCAGAATGCTCTTGTGGCGGATGAGGGTCTCGCCTACCACAGCCTGAAATTGATCCAGGAGCAGGTTTTTCGGGTCCCTGTTCACCGGTCCCTCGCCCCCCCTGCGGATTCACAGCCCAATTCTAACAGCCGAAATCACGCGCTGTCAACGAAACCCACGGGCGGAGAGGACTGTGTCCGACCGATCTGAGGCGGCGGGGCCTGGTCACGAGGGGCAGGCGCGGTTCCAGATGGCGTCAGTGCTGGATGTCTTCGATGGCAGGGACAAGGCGGGCATAGTCCCGGGCAGTGAGAGTGCTGTCCCACCGGCCGGTTATGCGGGCCACCGTTACGGCGAGCAGCACCAGGCCCACCAGCACGGTAGTGTAGCCCCAGGGCCGGATGGCCCTCGGGGCACCTGTCAGGCGCAGCTCCAGGGCGCCTCTGGCCCGCGCCGGGCAGGCCTCGATGCAGTTGAGGCAAGCGTTGCACTCAGGGGACAGCACGGTGCGAGCCCGCGACACCTGGATGCGGGCGGGGCAGACCCGGTCGCAGAGGCGGCAGTCAGTGCAGGCTGAAGGGCGGCGCGTCACCGCCACGGGGCTCAACCAGCCGACCAGTCCCAGCAGCGCGCCATACGGACAGAGATAGCGGCACCAGAAGTTCTCCACCAGCAGCGACAGGACGGCCAGCAGCACCAGGACCTGGACGGTGAGGAGCGAAGGGGACAGGAAAAACTGCAGCATCTTGACATCAGAGGCCTGGTAGTACGCGCTCTGCAGGAACTGCCGGGCGATGGGACCGGGCATGCCCAGCCAGACGGCCTGAAGGAAGAAGAGCAGCAGCAAGTACTTGGGGACCATCAGAAGCCGGTCCAGCCAGGCTGGAGGCTTCAGGTTGAAACCGAACAGCCACCTGCCCAGGCGGCCGAGCGCTTCCGATACCGTGCCGATGGGGCACAGCCAGCTGCAGAATCCACGCCTGAGAAAGAGGGCGACCGCCAGGAAGGTCAGCAGCAAGGCCAGGGCGGCGGGGTGGACGGTGTCCCACCAGCCGGTGGTCAACCAGGCCTTCAGGGCCACCAGTCCACCGATGGGCAGGAAAGCCTCCACGCCGGCCGGCCGGCTCTGGGTGACGGCAGGCGGCATGCCGCTCCGGAACTGGTTGACGAAGAGGGCAAAGCGAATCCCCAGCGCCAGCGTGAGGATCAGGGCCCCCCACTGCACCAGGGGACGCGGACGCAGCCCGTCCCTGTTGGCCAGCCCCACCCGTCGCAAGGCCTTGCGCGCATCCATGGCAATCTCCTCCGGAGACAGTCATCCAGTCTCAGTGTACATGAGCCCGGAACCATGGTGCGGTGACCCCGGTCACAAAACCAGTCCCGGCCGCGAAACGCTATAGAAGTCCCTGGGGGCTGGGCCCCTCGGTGGCCTTCCCCGCCGGACTCGTTCATTTACGGACACGCAAAAGGGAGGCCTGACGGCCTCCCTCTAAAAACTTGGTGGACGTAAGGGGAGTCGAACCCCTGACCTCCGACTTGCGATGCCGGCGCTCTCCCAACTGAGCTATACGCCCAAAACTTCACGATGAACGTGATTATTGTATCGTAAGGGTTGCGGCGCGTCAAGGGCCGCGAATTCGGCCTGCAGAGCCGCAGGCGGGAGCTTGCCGCCACCCGGGGCGGATAGATCTAGTTGACACGTTTTGCGCACCTATGGTAACATATTTAGCCTTAATTGACAATTGCGACACGCCGTGTTATGCTGTCCGTATGGAGTGGTTTGGGGGGATGCTCGTGTTCCAGGTCGGCGATAAGGTAGTCTATCCTATGCACGGGGCCGGCGTCATCGAAGCGATCGAGGAACGCGTGGTGCTTGGCAAGACGAAGCGGTATTACATCCTCCGGCTGCCCTACGGCGAGATGCAGATCATGGTGCCTACAGATGTGGCGGGCGGTGTCCTTCGCCAGGTCATTGACGAGGAGGGCGTGAAGAGGGTTCAGGACATCCTCCAGGGCACCAAGAGCAAGATGTCCACCAACTGGAACCGCCGCTACCGCGCCAACCTTGAAAAGATCAAGAGCGGTGACGTCTACGAGGTGGCGGAGGTGGTCCGCAACCTGGCGCAGCGGGAAAGGGAGAAGGGCCTGTCCACCGGAGAGCGGAAGATGCTGGACAACGCCCGGCAGATCCTCCTTTCCGAATTGGTCCTGGCACAGGGCATGAACCACGCGGCGGCATCGTCCTGGCTGGACCAGATCCTTGCTTGAAGACCCAGGATTTTCATCTTATAATGGAGTGGCCAGGCCGTGGCCCGTCAGGGTCACGGCCTATTCTAGACGGTTTCGGGCGCCGCAGATTGACGATGAGCAAAGAGGGGTGAGGCAAGCTGGGCCTCTTCACAATGCGTCGGGTGCTGACCCTGGTCGGTATGCTGGGCGGGTTCCTGGTCACGTTCTTCAACCTGGAGTCCTGGTTCGGGATGGCCTTCGTCCGCTGGGAGTCGGTTGGGATTGTGGCCCTGGGCATCCTGCTCGGCGGACTCATCGGCTTCGCCACAGCGCCGTTGGTGGCCTGGGCGGAGCAGAAGCTGCACAGAACGCCTGTGCAGGACATCATCTTTGGAGCCGTTGGGCTCATTGTCGGACTTATTATCGCCAATTTACTTATTCTGGCGCTGTCTCGGGTCCCGCTCCTGGGTGGCATTCTGGCCGCCCTGATCACCCTCAGTGCAGTCTACCTTGGCATGAGCGTGGCGGCCAAGAAGCGGGAGGAGATGTCCGGTCTGCTGCCCTGGTTTCCGCGGGGTGGCAAGGATAGGGACAAGCAGTTGAAGACGGAGGGCGTGGCTCAGCCGAAAATCCTGGACACCAGCGTGATCATTGATGGTCGAGTTGCAGACATCCTCCAAACCGGGTTTATTGAAGGCCCTCTGGTAATCCCCGGCTTCGTGCTGGAGGAACTGCGGCACATCGCCGACTCGTCGGACGTGCTCAAGCGCAATCGCGGGCGCCGCGGGCTGGACATCCTGAACAAGATTCAGAAGGAGCTTGCCGTGCCGGTGCAGATCTACGAGAAGGACCTGGGACGCGACCTGGAGGTCGACTCCAAGTTGGTCAAGCTCGGCAAGGTCATAAACGGCAAAGTCATCACCAACGACTACAACCTGAACAAAGTGGCCGAACTCCAGGGCGTCCCCGTTCTGAACATCAACGAACTGGCCAACGCTATCAAGCCGGTGGTTTTGCCGGGCGAGGACATGACCATCCACATCATCAAGGATGGCAAGGAGCCCGGGCAGGGCGTGGCCTACCTGGACGACGGCACCATGATCGTGGTGGACGGCGGTCGCAAGTACATCGGCGAGACGCTGGGCGTCATCGTCACCAGCGTGCTGCAGACCTCGGCCGGGCGGATGATCTTCGCCCGCCCCAGGGCGGAACGCGTCGGTGTGCCAACGGAGCGGGTGGCCCCGTGAACCCGGCGATGGGCGCTAAAGCCCCCCTGGGACGGGTGGCCGCCATCATTCCTGCCGCCGGACAGGGCAAGCGCATGGGGGGAGGAACTGTCAAGCAGTTCCTCCCCCTTCTGGGTAAACCCGTTCTGGCGCACACCCTGGCTGCCTTCGAAGCGGCCGCCTGCATTACGGACGTGGTGCTGGTGGTCGGCGATGAGCTGGTGGACGCCTGTCGAAATGACATCGTGGCCCAGTACGGCTTTCACAAGGTGCGGGGCATAGTGGCCGGCGGCAGGGAGAGGCAGGACTCGGTCTTCAACGGGCTGCGCTCCCTGGGGCCCGGGTATGAGCTGGTGGTGGTGCACGACGCGGCCCGCCCCCTTATTACCCCGGCGGTCCTGGAGCGGGCGGTGGCTGCGGCCCGCGGTCGGGGGTCGGTGGTCGTCGCCGTTCCGGTGAAGGACACCATTAAGCTCGTGGATGATCAGGGGGCCGTGCGTGAAACGCCGGATCGCGGCCGCCTCTGGGCGGCGCAGACGCCCCAGGTGTTTCCCTTCGAGGCGCTGCTGGAGGCTCATCATAAAGCCAGGCGGGAAGGCTTCATCGGCACCGACGATGCGGCGCTGGTAGAACGGCTGGGCCGCCCGGTATACGTCCTGGAAGGGTCGCCGGAGAACATCAAGATTACCACGCCCGAGGACCTGCTGCTGGCGGAGTCCATCCTGGGGCGTCGCTAGGCGGGAGGGACGCCTGTGTTGGTTGGTTTTGGCTATGATGTACATCGCCTGACTCCAGGCCGCCCCTGCATTCTGGGTGGTGTGCGCATTCCGCACGAGCGGGGACTTCTGGGTCACTCCGACGCCGATGTGCTGGTGCATGCGGTGATGGATGCCATACTGGGGGCCATCGGCCAGCGTGACATCGGTCAGCACTTCCCCAATACGGATCCACGTTACGAAGGGGCGGACAGCCTGGCCCTGCTGCGGCTGGTGGTGGGCCTGGCCGGTGAGTCCGGCTGTCGTGTTCGTAACCTGGACTCCACCGTGGTGGCTGAGGAACCGATGCTGGCGCCTCATGTTGAGGGGATGAAGCGAAACCTGGCCGAGGCCCTGGGCCTGTCGGCGGGTCGCGTGGCGGTAAAGGCGACGACCAACGAGGGTCTGGGGTTCATTGGCGCCCGGGAGGGCATCGCCGCCTTCGCCGTAGTTTCCGTGGAGGAGTCCGAGCCGGCTTGAGTGTCGGCTGGAGCAAGTTAACCTAACAAGTATACGTTACCATTCTTTGGGGCATACTCTAAGGTGCCCCATTTTCGTTGGTTGAGGAGTGGTAACGTTGCTGCGACGCTGGACGCTTTCCCTGGCCTGGGCGACGGTCGCCTGTGCTGCGGCCCTCGGCCTGACGCTGGCGGCCGGCATCCCGCGGCCTCAGCCGGCGCCGGCCCTCCACGCCGCGGCGGCTGCCAGAACGATGACATCTGCCGATAGCCCGTCGGTCATGCCGGTTGCCCCGCCCCTGCCTGACTGGGAGGAGAGGGCGGCTGAAGGCCCCCACCCTGCTGCGGTGAAGGCCCTGTCTCCTGCCACGCCGACCCCGGCCGGGGGACGCGCCGACTACCACATCGCCTCCCGTGGGGGGAGCGCTGGCGACCGACTCGCAGCTTCCTGGTACGGCGCCGGGTTCCAGGGCCTGTCCACTGCCAGCGGAGAACCCTTCGACCGTCTGAGCCTGACCGCCGCTCACCGGACCCTTCCTCTGGGGACGCGGGTCGTGGTCACCAACCTGAAGAATGGCAAGTCCGTGGAGGTGCGCGTGAACGATCGAGGACCGTTTGTGTCCGGCCGGGATATCGACCTGTCTGAAGCGGCCTTCGCAGCCATAGCCCCTCTGGAGGCAGGCGTCATTCCGGTCCGTCTCCAGAGTCCCCGGTGACGGCTCTGCAATTCTGAGGGAACGGCTCGGGAATTGACAGCATTCGGAAACGCGGCATATAATGAGGCTAATTAACAGCGATGACTGGGAAAAGTAGGCCCGCCAGACCTTAAAGAGAGAAGCCGCCGCCGGCTGCAAGCGGCTTCAGGTCGAACCGGCCGAAGTGCCCCCAGGAGCCGCGGCCCGAAGGGTCGGCGGGCGTTGGCCGGCCGGTCTGAGTAGGCGCCGACGGAAGGCCACCGTTATCAGGCCAGGGCCGTCAGGCGGGTTCAACCCCCTCGCGGTCCGGGAAGAGACGGGCCGTCCTTTAGGCCCAAACAGAGTGGAACCGCGGCCCCAGGCCGCCTCTGTTCGCAGAGGCGGCTTTGTGTTTGCCCGGAGGATTCCCGATTGGGAGACACTGTATCGGAAGAGGAGGGATGGCCATGTTGGAGCGAATCAAGGAAGACGTGAGGGCGGTGCTGGAGCGGGACCCCGCGGTCAAGAACGCCTGGGAGGTCATCCTCTGTTACCCGGGCTTCCATGCGATCGTGATGCACCGCTTCAACCACTGGCTGTACCAGCGGGGTTGGTTCGTGACCGCCCGCTTTCTGTCGCAGGTTGCCCGCTTCCTCACCGGCATCGAGATTCACCCTGGCGCCAGGGTCGGACGCGGGCTGTTCATCGATCACGGCATGGGCGTGGTCATCGGCGAGACCGCCGAGGTAGGCGACGGCTGCACCCTGTACCAGGGCGTCACCCTGGGCGGAACCGGCAAGGAGAAGGGCAAGCGTCATCCCACCCTCGGCCGGAACGTGATGGTGGCCACGGGTGCCAAGGTCCTGGGCAACATCGTCATCGGTGACAACAGTAAGGTCGGCGCCGGGGCGGTGGTGGTCAAGTCGGTGCCCGCCAACTGCACTGTGGTCGGCGTTCCGGGGCGGGTCGTCATCCGCGACGGTCAGCGCGTGGCCGGACCCGACCTCAACCAGGTGGATCTGCCCGATCCGGAGGCCGACGACATCGCCGCCCTCCAGCGCGAGATGCTGCGCCTGGAGCAGCGCCTGCGCCAGGTGGAGGCGGAGCTCGAGGACGCCCGGGCCGACCGCCCGGACGTGGCTCACGCGACGTAATCCAAGGGAGGAACCATTTGTGTCCTTGCGTGTCTACAACACCCTGACCAGACAAAAGGAAGCCTTCGTGCCGCGCGACCCGGGACGGGTCGGCGTCTACGTCTGCGGTGTCACCCCCTACGCGCAGAGCCATGTGGGGCACGCCCGGCCCAGTGTCGTCTGGGATGCCATCCGCAACTACCTGGAGTATAGCGGCTACCAGGTTCGCCTGGTGCAGAACTTCACCGACGTCGACGACAAGATCATCGCCCGGTCCGCCGAGGCGGGCATCCCCGCCCTGGAGCTGTCGGCCCGCTACGCGGCGGATTACCTGCAGACCATGGATAACCTGGGCGTTCGGCCCGCCGACGTCTACGTCAAGGTGTCCGAGCACATGGAGGACATCATTCGCATGATACAGGGCCTGGTGGACGGAGGCCTGGCCTATCCTCTGGGCGGCGACGTCTACTACGACGTAACGAAGTTTGCCGACTACGGCAAGCTTTCCGGTCGCAGCCTCGAAGACCTCAGGGCCGGCGCCCGCATCGAGGTGGACGAGCGCAAGCGCAACCCCGGCGATTTTGCCCTGTGGAAGGCTGCCAAGCCAGGCGAACCGGCTTGGCCCAGCCCCTGGGGTCCCGGCCGCCCTGGCTGGCACATCGAGTGCTCGGCCATGTCCCTCCGCTACCTGGGCAACGGCTTCGACTTCCACGGAGGCGGGTCGGACCTCATTTTCCCTCACCACGAAAACGAAATTGCCCAATCCGAGGGTTACACGGGCCAACCACCTTTCGTTCATTACTGGCTCCACAACGGCCTGGTGAACCTGAGCGCGGAGAAGATGTCCAAGTCCCTCGGCAACGTGGTCAGCATCGACAGCCTGCTGGAGCGGTTTCAGCCAGGCGTCCTGCACATGTTCCTGCTGACCACCCATTACCGCGGGCCCCTGGACTTTGACGAGGACGCAGTGAAGGAAGCTGAGACCGGCTGGGAGCGGCTGGCCAACACCCGCCGGAACCTGCTGGAGGCCCTGCGGGAGGACGGTCAGGCGCCACGCTCGGCTGCTCCCGGCTGGGGACGCGACGGTGCCGTCCGCTCCGCCGCGCTGAAGCGGGAGCTGGACGCCATGGCCGCCAGTCCGCAGACCTCCGACGCTGCAGAGCGGGAGGCGCTGGAGGCCCTTCTGGCCAGCCGACGTCGGCTGGAGGAGGCCATGGACGACGACTTCAACACCGCCCTGGCCCTGGGCGCCTTCTTCGACCTGTCGCGTGCCCTCAACACCTACCGCAGCCAGCGCCGGCCTGAGTCCGGCACGGCCCTGCTGGACCTCGCGTACCGCTGGTACGCCCTGCTCGGCGATATGTTCGGTCTGTTTGCCGGTGTCAAGGATGAGCCGCAGCAGGGCGGCATGGGTGAGGTGGCCATGCAGATCCTGTTGGAGCTCCGGCAGGAGGCGCGGCAGCAGAAGAACTGGGCTCTGGCGGACCGCATCCGGGACCGGCTGGCGGAGCACGGCGTGGTCATCGAGGACACGGCCGCCGGGCCCAAGTGGAAGCTGAAGAGCTGACATGACGTCCTGGCATGACAGCCTGTGGCCCCTGCTGCGGCGCGCCCTGGGCCTGGGTGGCACGGCCCCCTCGGTCGCCGCCGATCCCGCGCGATCCCTGTCGCCATTGGCCCTGGCCTACCTGGGCGACGCGGTCTTTGAGGCCTACGTCCGTGCCCGCCTGGTGGCCCGGGGCAAGGGCAGCCCGGATGCCCTTCACCAGGGCGCCGTTGCCCGCGTAAGGGCAGCCGCCCAGGCCCAGGCTCTGGCCGCCCTGGACCCGCTTCTGACAGAGGAGGAGCGGGCCGTGGTGCGGCGCGCGCGCAACGCCCACCCCGGCCATGTGCCCCGCGGCGCCCGCCCGGCCGATTACCACCGGGCCACAGCCTTTGAGGCCCTGCTGGCGCACCTGCTGGTGACCGACCAGGTGGGCCGGCTGCAGGACCTGCTGGACCGGGCCTGGGACGCAGGGGACTCCGCCGGCAAGTGACACAGCCCGACTGCGACAAAACCGCCGACGCAAGCCGGCGGATTTTGCGTTTTCGGGGTGGGCGCCGGCAGGGGGCGGACCGGCCGGAGACGAAAACAAGATAGCATTGTCAGCAGCGCCCGCGTCCGGCCTGTCCGGAGCGGCGCCAGCGGGGGAGGCCGCCATGTACAGCGAGGCCGATAGGTCCCTTCTCAGCCGCTACGTCACCAACACGGACGGCGACGTCTACGCCATCCATAACCTGCCGGAAGAGGTCATCGCCGTTATCTTCGCCTACGTCAGCCGGTCGCCCCGGAGCTTCCGCGACAACCTGTTGGAGCTGGTGCGGGGTGGCTCGCTCGACCTCTCCCAGGCCCCGGCGGAGTCCCTGCCGGACTCTCACCGCGAGGCCCAGGAGAAGGCCCGGCGCTTCCACGAGAAGTGGGTGGTGGGCTACGGCCACAGCTCCGTCGCCGAGCACGCTGTGGCCCATGTGGGCGTCGAGCGCATTTCGCGGCTGGCCTCGGCCGAGCTGGAACTGTGCAACCCCTACCTTTCCTTCACGGAATACTCGCAGCGCTATCAGCGTCCCCAGCCGGGCGGGTACGTGGTGCCGGAGGAACTGAACGCACCAGGCCTTCTGGCGCTGCGCCAGGAGTTTACAGCCTTCTGCGACCATGCCTTCGAGTGCTACGAACAGCTGCAGGCGGGGCTGCTGGATCACCTCTTGGCCCAGGAGCCTGAGGTGCCGGGCGAGAAGCCGTCCGCACGGCGGGCCCGCCTGGAGAAGCTCAGCTTTGAGGACGCGCGCTACGCGCTGCCGCTGGCGGTCCATACCAACCTGGGCCTGACCGGCAACGGACGCGCCCTCAGGGATGGCCTGGTGCGCCTGCTCTCCAGCCCGTCAGCCGAGGTGCGGTCGCTGGCCGAGGCCTTGCGGACCGAGGTGGCGCGGGTGCTGCCGGCCATGCTTCGCCACGCCGAGCCCACGCCCTACTGGCAGGAGCAGCTGGCGTCTCTGGTGACTCCCATGCCCTGGCAGGCGGCCGCTGCGGCCGGTGGTGCCGCAGAACCGGGGAGCCTCACAAAGGCCACAGGCGGAGCCCGTCCCGGTGAGGCGCGCCTCCTTGGCTACACAGGGCGCAAGGCGGGGGCCGGCGCGGCCCTCCAGGCCATGCGACAGGTGTTGATGGCCTGGCTGGTGCGCCGCGGCGCCTCCTGGGACGAAGCGCAGGAGCGCCTGGAACAATGGTCGGGCGATTCACTGGCATCCCTCTACGGACAGGTCTTCCGCTCCCTCGGCGAACACGATCTGCCTTCGGAAGAGCTGAAGCAGGTGCGCTATGAGGCGGCGTTCACCATTTCCGAAGCCAACTGGCACCAGCTCCTGCGGCATACCCGCAAGGTCGAGTTCTACCCCGGCCGGCCGGAGACGGGCCGCGGCTACACCGTGCCGCCACGGCTGGCGGCGGCCGGGCTGACGGGCCCGCTGGAAGAAACCCTGGAACGGGCCGAGCAGCTGGTGGCCAGGTTGCGGGAACGGGCTCCGGGCGCCGCCGCCTACGCGGTGACCAACGCGCACCGCCGGCCCGTGCTGGCGCGCTTCGACCTGTGGGAGTGGGTGCACCTCAGCCGGCTGCGGTGTAAGCCGGAGGCGCAGTGGGACATTCGCGAAACCATGTGGAGCCTCATGGACCAGATACGTGCTGTGCACGGACCCGTTTTGGACCCTCTGTCGCTGCCGATGCGGTAGCGACTTTCGTTGACCCTTGGTCTCGAATAGCGGTTGTACCGACCGGGCAGAATCCAGCGTGAAGCGGTGATTTCACTTGGTGGACGGGCAGAAGGGCCCTGATCGCGGGTCAGGGGCTGAGCAGATCGAGGGGCGCAACCCGGTGATGGAGGTGCTCCGTGCCGGGCGGCCGCTCAACAAGCTGATGGTGGCCCGCGGCGCCGGCGAGGGGTCCATCCGGGCCATCCTGGCCATGGCGCGCGAACAGGGCGTCCCGGTGCAGGAAGTGGACCGGGCGCATCTGGACGCCATTGCCCAGAGCCGGGTCCACCAGGGCGTCATTGCCCTGGCCTCCCCCCGCGAGTACGCCGAGCCGGAGGAACTGCTGGAGCGGGCCCGACAGCGCGGCGAGGACCCATTTATCCTGGTGCTGGACGGCATCGAGGACCCCCATAACCTGGGGTCGCTGCTGCGCACCGCCGAGTGTGCCGGGGCGCACGGCGCCATCCTGCCGGAACGACGGGCCGCTGCTCTCACGCCGGCGGCGATGAAGGCCTCGGCCGGCGCTGCCGAGCACCTTCCCGTGGCTCGCGTCACCAACCTGGTGCAGACCCTGGAGTGGCTGAAGCAGCAGGGTGTCTGGATCGCCGGGGCGGAGGCCAAGGGAAGCCAGTTCTACACGGAGACCAATCTTCGCGGCCCCCTGGCCCTGGTCATCGGCAGCGAGGGCAAGGGTCTGGGGCGGCTGGTTCGTGAGCACTGCGACTATCTGGTCCGGTTGCCCTTGCTCGGGCGGGTGACCTCACTCAACGCCTCTGTCGCTGGAGCGATCCTCATGTACGAGGTGGTGCGCCAGCGGGGTAACCGGTAGCAGCCTGGAGGGATGCGCATGCCGGCCGACCCGCGCTTCCGAACTCGATGGATCATCATCGGCATGGTGGCGGCGGTGTCTCTGGGCACCGCCCTTCTTGTCCGTTCCGTCAGGCGGCCGTACCAGGCGCGCATTCCGGAGGGAGTGCGTGTCGGTGGGTTGGAAGTGGGCGGCCTGGACGGGGTGGGGGCCACGGGGTTGCTGCAGCCCCTCGTTCAGGCCCGTGCCAACCAAACCTGGACCCTGCGCCTGAATGGGCGAACCTGGCTCGTGACGCCCAGCGAGGTCGGCATCCGTTACAGCCTGGACGATAGCCTCTCCCAGGCCCTGGCGGCCGCACGGTCCCAGCCCTGGTGGGAGCGGGCCTGGGGCCCGGGCCCGGCAGGTCTCGCGCCTCGGGATATCGTCCTGGCCTGGACGTTCGATGAAGCGTCCTTCAGCCGCCTGGCGGACCGCCTCGCCGCCGAGATCGACCGCCCCGCGCAGAACGCCAGCTACGACCTGCGGAGCGGACGGGCCGTTCCCGACCGGGCGGGTCTCAGCCTTGACCGCGGGGCACTGCGCCGCGCGGTGGAGGAGGCGGTGCAGCGCCAGGCGACGGAGATCACGATACCCGTGCGGACCATCCCTCCCGCAGTGAAGGAAGCCGACCTGGCGGCAGTCGGCCGCCAGAGGCTGAGCACGTTCACCACCCGCGTCAACCTGGCCGACGCCGACCGTGTGGCCAACATCGCACTGGCGGTGAAGAAGATCAATGGGACGCTGCTGCGCCCCGGCGACACCTTTTCGTTCAATGAGATTGTGGGCCCGCGGGAGCCGGTCGCCGGCTTCCGCCAGGCCAAGGAGATTTACCAGGGCGAGTATGTCCTGGGGTACGGTGGCGGCGTCTGCCAGGTCTCGTCCACCCTGTACAACGCCGCCCTGCTGGCCGATCTGGGCATCGCCGCCCGGTCGCACCACTCGCGCCCGCTCAGCTATGTGGAGACGGGGCGCGACGCCACGGTTGCCTATGATTACCTGGACTTCCGCTTCACCAACACGTCCCGGGCACCGGTTCTCCTGGTCGCGAGCCTTGAGGCCGATCAACTGACGGCCAGCATCCTCGGTCGGGCCTTCCCATCCTCACGGCGGGTCGAGGTCGTCACACGCGACCTGATCACGGTACAGCCGCCGATGCGGGAGGAGATGGACGAAACACTACCCTGGCGCGCCCGCCAGGTGATCAGCCAGGGCGAGCCGGGGTACGAGGTCACGGTACTCCGCCGCGTCATCGAGGGAGGTCGCCTCGTTCGGGACGAGGTCATCTCCCACGACAAGTACCCGCCGCGTCCCGGTCTGGTCCGGGTGGGCCTCAGGCCGCCCCTGATGGGGGATGGGCAGACAGTTCCCACGGCGCCCGGGGCTTCCGCGCTCCCGAGTGCTCCGCCTACGCCGGGTATGCCCGAACCCCAGGCCGTCACACCCTGATCGAACCCCAATCCCTTTCAGGAGCCGCCGGCGCAGTCCGGCGGCTTCTTCCATGCCGTCGGAGGCCAGTAGTTGAATAAACAGCGCCGTCAGGCTATAGTAATGATACCAGGACGGGCCCGGGCAAAAGCCCCAAAAGGTCCAAGTGGCGTGGGTTTGAGCGCTGTGTCGCTGCCATTGACGCCAGGAAAAATCGTGCGATATAATTAACATAAGCGTGCGAGACAAGAGGATCTTCGACTCTTCACATTCTGAGGAACGGCTCTGCCGCAGGCGCGGCAGGTTGTTCCCTCAGTTTGTTCATGGAGAGGCAGGGCGCGCGATATATCTAGTGCGGCAAGTACCGTCGCGGCGTAGATGGGGGAGGCGATGGATCGGTGAGCGTGAGTCCGCAGCGCGAGATCTATCCGGACTACGACGCCATGGTCGATGAGGATATCGTGGCCTTTGCCCGCGATGGCTCCAGCGTCGCCTTGGAGTACCTGATTAACAAGTACAAGAACTTCGTTCGGGCCAAGGCGCGCTCCTACTTTCTCATCGGTGCGGATCGTGAAGACATCATCCAGGAAGGAATGATCGGCCTCTACAAGGCGATCCGCGACTTCCGACCCGACAAGCTCTCATCCTTCCGCGCTTTCGCCGAACTCTGCATCACCCGCCAGATTATCACCGCCATCAAGACCGCCACGCGGCAGAAGCACATTCCGCTCAATTCCTACGTCTCGCTGAACAAGCCCATCTATGATGAAGACTCGGACCGCACCTTGCTCGACGTCATCTCCGGCTCCAAGATCACGGATCCGGAAGAACTCATCATCAGCCGGGAAGAATTTGGGGACATCGAGGAGAAGATGGGTGAGATCCTGTCGGACCTCGAATGGAAGGTGCTGATGTCCTACCTGGACGGCAAGTCCTATCAGGAGATTGCGGTTGATCTGAACCGCCACGTCAAGTCCATCGACAACGCCCTGCAGCGCGTCAAGCGCAAGCTGGAGCGCTACCTGGACAATCGCGGCGAGGAGGAGGGCGGCGCAGACGCCGTCGAGCGCAAGGGAGAAGAAGAGTAAGGACTGCGAGGACGCCAGGCCCGGGCGCAGGCCCGGGCCTTTCTGTGTCCTTGACGTCCTTGAGGTCGCCGCCGCAGGGAACACTGTCGTTGCCGGGCGGCTTCCATCCCACGGTATAAGGAGACGATGCGCATGACGGCAACCATATGGCGCGACATTCTCTTGGCCATGGTCACCGGGGCCTTCGCCGGCTTTGTCTTCGGCAAGCTCAGGCTTCCCGTGCCGGCGCCGCCCACCCTGGCAGGAGTCCTGGGCATTCTCGGCATGACCATCGGGTACGCCCTGGCCCGCCGCTTCTAAGGCCCAAGGCCGCTTCCGGCTGGGCTCAGCTTGAAGGCGTGGCCTGCCTTTCAACGAAGTCGCCCATGTGATATCATTACAGTCCGAAGCGGGCCCGTTTAGCTCAGGGGTAGAGCAATCGCCTTGTAAGCGATAGGTCGTGGGTTCAAATCCCACAACGGGCTCCAATCCATCAACCTGCCAAATACTGATTCGCGCTTGCACCTTGACTTTTATGGGGGCGCGGGATAATATAGTTTTTGCGCGGTTGCCGCGCTCGCGGTGACGCGATCTCGTGGAGGGGTACCGAAGTGGCTAAACGGGCCTGACTGTAAATCAGGTGGCTCTGCCTTCGGTGGTTCGAATCCACCCCCCTCCACCATTCGAACGATATCAACCTTTTGAATAAGTTTTGTCGCGGGGTAGAGCAGTCTGGTAGCTCGTCGGGCTCATAACCCGGAGGTCGGAGGTTCAAATCCTCCCCCCGCAACCAATATTTGCTGATGTAGCTCAGTCGGTAGAGCACGTCCTTGGTAAGGACGAGGTCACCGGTTCAATCCCGGTCATCAGCTCCAGGCTTAAAGGCCCGCCGCAACGGCGGGCCTTTTGCCGTTGCCCGGCCTCCCGCGGTGTCCGCCGGGGGCCGCCAACTTTGGAAGGAATCCGGGGGTTCGTGCAGAAACATCCCTCGTGGGAGAGAATAACCGAGAATCACGGTTGCTAAGGGAGGATCCCCCATGGCCAAGAAGAAGTTCGAACGCACCAAGCCGCACGTCAACATCGGGACGATTGGGCACGTCGACCATGGCAAGACGACGCTGACCGCCGCGATCACCA
>Ga0209314_10000202_pt1 | contig 26246 bp, 22 predicted proteins | sample I19B2metaG_FD_184146 | JGI IMG/M metagenome (GOLD analysis project Ga0209314, IMG submission 184146) | Lake sediment bacterial and archeal communities from Gulf of Boni, Indonesia to study Microbial Dark Matter (Phase II) - ​I19B2 metaG... | ecosystem: Environmental > Aquatic > Freshwater >... | reverse complement strand
GACCAGGCTTCGAATCCATCTGGAGACGCCTTGTCTAGAGGTATCTTCGAACGGCATCCTTGCGATTCTTGAGAGGATTGTTATGAGACGCATGACGAGGCTGTCGTCGAATCTTGTGAGTTCGAGGGTGATTTGAGCGTCTCTGTAGCAGTAGGCTGCGAGTTCTGAGTAGCTGGCCTTGAGCAGGTTGTCCATCTTTAGTTTTTGAACTCCAATCAGGGCCTCTCCGACGCTGTCTAGAGTGTTCTCCTTGTATCTCTGTCCGAAGGCGTAGATCTGTATGGAGCGGTTGAAGAAGAACTTGTAGAGGTCAATGTGGACTCCATATTTTAGTGTAGCCGACTCCTTTCCAAGCTCGATCGGGATCTGGGCTCTCGAGAAGCCGAGATAGTTTTCGGCGCGATGGAAGATGTATCTGAGGTCGAAGTTGTCTCCGTTGAAGGTGATGACGAATGGGTAATCCAAGAGGGCTTTGAAGATCTCGATGAAGAGGCGAACCTCGTCTTCATACCGCTCTATGGATACTCCTTGAGGGAGTCTCACGTCTCCGAACTCAACGCCGGGGCGTTCGAGGAGGAGGACACGCCTTGTGCCATCTGACCCTAGGAGTGAGACGCACAGTACTTGCTGCTTCGCTTCGTTTGCGTCTGGAAGTCTTGTGGGGATTTCCGTAGCGACCTCGATGTCCAAGGCGACACGTCTGAGCTCGGTTGTCGGGGACTGAAGGAGCGGTATCCATCTGTCCGCGTGATCCTTGAGCTCCTGAGACTCGTTCTCGAAAATCTTTGAGATGGCTTCTTCCTCTTGCTGCATGAGTTTGTAGGGTTTGGGGGAGAGTTTGCCGTCTGAAAGCTGGTATGGCATCCCTAGAGCGAGCTGTTCATCGTAGATGTAGCAGTCTCTGTAGGGTATGTCCGCCTCCCAGATCTTGCCTTTACTGTTTTGTGGGATTATGTCTCTGATGCAGCCGCTCGGTCTCCCGCCGATCGCTAGTGGATCTTTGGCCACAATCTTGGTGAACTGGGCAGGCGTATCTCGGAGAAGATCGTATTTTGTTATCTTTTCGAAGCGGTCTAGACCGGGGTGGGAAATAAGTTGGCCTATGCCGCTCAGCTCTTCTGTCGATAGATCGCTGAAGCAGTATGGCTGATGCCCCGAACGATCGTGAAGAGATAGTACCTTGTGAGAGACGGGCTCGTAGAACTTCAAGAGGGCTGTCTTGCTCTCTCCATCATAGGAAGAAGACACTAGGAAAGCTTCCGAGAACTCGGTTGCGTCCTCGGTCTTGAATTGGAGCGAAAGTTTCTCCTGTTCGATCGGCCTCTCTCTTCTTGGCACGATCTCCTGTGTCCGAGCCTCTACGAGGTACGCATCTAAAGACATCTGTACGAGCTTTCCTTTCGGTGAAACTATGTTAGCTCAGCGGTTTTTCATTCGAATGTCAGCGTATATATGTGGGCCCTCTCAGCTCCACCTCGCCGGTGAGCAGCAATAACTGTTGGAATTTCCGCAATTTGGCGCTTCACTGTGAGACTGTCTGTGGTTTTCGGACGGTGGGTTCGGCGCTTTGATCGAAAGCGAAGATGGTTTCGAAGAGGATTCTGGACGCTAGCGCACCAGTTCTGATGGCATCTGCGTCGAAGTAGGGTTCGTCTCTGAACGTCTCTCTCGCCGAGACTTCGACTAGATCAACCCCGACGAGACGTCTGTCGATGAGCTTGCGGATCAGATCGATCAGTTGTGGCGGCATAATTCCGGCGGGTTCGGGGTTTCCCACCGCTGGAGCGAACGCCGGATCTAGAACGTCGATGTCTATGGTGAGGTAGGTGGATCTACAACCGTCCAATCTCTCGCTGAGACAGTCTGCAATCGATTCTGTGCTGTTGCAGAAAAGCTCTGAAGCCATTATATAGAGGATTCCAGCTTTTTCGGCGAACCGGCGCTCTTCCTTGGAGATCGCTCTGACGCCAATCTGCATGATATTATGGGGGTCTATGCTCTCTGCGATCCGCCTCATGAAGGTCGTGTGAGAGACCTTTCTCCCTTCATATCTGTCTCGGAGATCCATATGCGCGTCGAACTGCAGGATCGCGAGTCCATCTATTTGCAGTGGGATCGCGCCCAAGGTTATGGTGTGTTCACCGCCGAGAATGAACGGTATCTTCTTCAGTGATCTGATCTCGGAAGTTGCTGCGCGAATCGACTGGAGCGTCTTTTGAAGGGTTTTTGAGAGTTTGAGGTCGCCGAGGTCGTGGATCTTTGCGTCCTCGATGTCTGCTTCTGCTGCTAGGCTGTAGGATTCGATGTTCTTCGATGTGTACCGTATCACTTCCGGTCCGTGCCTTGTTCCACTCATCCATGTGTGCGTGACGTCTAAAGGGACGCCAAAGATGACAGACGCCGATTCTTCGAGAGGTTTGGAGGGATAGCCCGAGAAGGTGTCTAGTGCCTGTTTGAACCTGCCTCTGAGGCTGCTCATCTGTTGAGTCGCTCCAAGATCGCTGCCACTATGAGTGGGAGGCAGATCGTCGCGTCGCTTATTACTTGAACTCGGTTGGCTTGTTCGCCGATCTTGCCCCAAGAGATGGCTTCTTCGAGCGTAGCTCCTGAGAGGCCGCCGGGTTCTGGTCTGTCCATCGTTATCTGTATGACGTAGTCGTATGGGTGTCCGTGTTTGAATGCGACTTGGAAGATGTAGTTCTTCGGCACTCCTCCTCCAACTATGAATGCTCCTCTCTGGTTGGCTTTGTCGTATGTTTGGAATAGATCGCGCATGTCCGCGAATGTGTCTACGATTATCTGTTCTTCTCCGAGTTTGAAGAGGTACTCCCACATTGATAGCCCGTAGCATGAGTCTTGGATGGCGGGTACATAGATTGGTAGCTTCAGTTCATACGCGGTGCGGAGTATCGAGTCTCTATTCGGTATGCGCTCTCCGATCTCCCACATGAGTTCCTTTATCGATATAGTCTTCCCTTCGTTGCGGGAGGCGATGTCTCGGTAGATGTCCAGTATGGGTTTGTCGAACTTTGAGACGAAGGTTTCTTCGGAGACGAAGATATCGTAGATCCTGTCGATGGACTTCTGGTGCAGCTCTGCGTCGTCAGCGTGCGCCGACCCCTTCGTATGTGAGCCTCCTAGCCCTTCGAGCGCGTCGTGAACCATGTTTGCTCCGGTCGATACGAGGACGTCGATCATCTTCTTCTTCATGAGATCAATCACTATCTTCTTCATCCCTGCGGGAACCATTGCACCAGCGAGTCCAAAGAAGATCGTCGCCCCATTTCTGATCATCTTTTCATAGATTTCCACTGCATGGGCGAGCCTTCCGGCGCCGAATGATCCTGATCCTCTCATCTCGTTGACGAGTTCGTTGACGGTCATCCCTCCTCTGAGCTGCATAGGGATGACTTTCTCAGACGCTGTGATTCTCTCCATCATTTTTACCGGCTGGTGGACTGTCTACGATGGTTGTGTCGATTTAAGAGATTTGGATGATGCGAATCCATTTATATTCAGGGAGCTCAAGCGGAGAGAACGGCCACGTGAACTTCGATGAGTGAGAGCAAGGGATTTGATCGGTTGACTTGGTGGGTTGGCATCTATGGCGCCATCGGCCTAGCTCTTGTTGCTCTCTCTGTTTTGGCGAGCCCAATCCCTCTTCACGCTATAGTAATCGGAGCGCTCATGCTCGCTGCGGGGATTGGCGTCTTCTTGAAGAGGCGTCTCGGGTACTGGCTTTCGATAGCTTTGGTTCCGCCGGGCCTCGTCTTCAGCCTGTACACGCTGGGTTCTATCCTAGTGCTCGGGGAAGTTGCGACGGCTGCAATAGTGTCGGTGGTGCTTGCACTCTGCGCAATTGTGGTGCTCGTAACGCCTTTCCTGCTGGCTTCGAAGAGAAGTGAGTTCAGATAGCCAGATGCTCGGCTGCGTACTTCACCTGAAGATGTGCACTCTGACTTTTGAGCCTTCGAGCACCTGTTGGATGTCTGAGGGAATCTCGAAGAAGCCGTCAGCCTTTGCATAGGAGGAGATTGCGCCTGATTCCCCTGAGATGGGGTGTGCGATCAGCTCATTCTTTTCCTGTCGCAGAGTGACAGGTATGAAGGTCTGTCTTCCTTTCGCTGGGAAGGCTCGCTGCTCCAGCTGCGCTTCATAGGTTCTTGGCTCTTCAGTCCTCTTTCCGGAGAGCTTCGCTAAGAGCGGCCTAACGAGTAGATGGAAGGCGATGACTGCTGATGTTGGATGGCCGGGCAGTGCGAATAGGGGTTTGCCGTTGGGAATTCCGAAGGTTGTTGGTTTGCCGGGTCTGATTGCGATGCCGGAGAAGATGAGTCCCTGGGATCCTAACGACTTCAGTATGTCGGGGACGAGGTCCTCGCTTCCTACTGATGTGGATCCAGTTGTCAGGATGAGGTCGGCGAGTTCGAGGCCGCAGATGATCTTGTGGCGTATGGTTTCGTAGTTGTCTCTGGCTATTCCTAGTGGTAGGGGTTCGGCTCCCAGTTCTCTTAGTAGGGCTGATAGTGCGTGGGAGTTGATGTCATAGATCCTGTATTCGTCGTGTATCTCTCCTATGTTCTGGATCTCGTTTCCAGTTGAGATGAGTGCGACGATCGGTTTCCTGAATAGCTTAACCTTCTCCAATCCGAGGGCTGCCAAGAGCCCGATCTCGCGCGAGGTCAGAACCGTTTGTTTGGTGCAGACCATCTCTCCTCTTGTTATGTCTGCGCCTTTCTTCATCGTGTTTTCTCCGAGGCCGACGGCTCGGTAGAATGTGACGTGGTCTTCCTCGACGTGCGTGTACTCCTTCATTACGACGGAGTCTGCTCCTTGGGGGAGTGCTCCCCCTGTGGGTGTTGCGATGCATTCGCCCGCGTTGAGTGGTTTGAGAGGTTGGTAGCCGACGTCGATGCTTCCAACTAGGGGGAGCTTCTTCGGGGATGTTTCGCTGGCTCCTAGCAGGTCTTGAGATCTGACGGCGTATCCGTCGACTGTTGAGCGGTCGAATCCTGGGACGTCGATTTCGGATCGTATGTCCTCGGCGAGCACGTATCCCAGTGCTGCGTCTAGCGCTCTCTCTGTGACAATCGGGTCGGTTGGTGTGTAGTTTGTCTCGATCTCTCTTCGGGCTTCTTCAAGGGAAATCAGTCTCTTGAAGCTCATCTTGTCTCGACTCCGCTCCAGAGTTTGACCTGAACTTCTCTTCCTTCCTCCAGACCTTCGACATCTTCAGCGATCTCAACGTAGCCGTTGGCTCTGACCATTGGCATGAGGAGGCCGGCCCCGGAGGTGGCTATTGGGTCAGCGAAGAGCTGTCCTTCCTTTTCGAATATTCTGACTCTGGCTATAGTTCTCTGTCCTAGGGTCGATGGAATTCTCCTTGTGAGTTTTGCCTTGACTATTGGTCGTTCTTCGTGTGTGCCGAGCATGATCTGGATCAGCGGTCTGGCGAAGAATTCGAAGCCGATCATGCAGGCTGCGGGGTTTCCGGGGAGAGTGATTATGGGTTTGCCGTGAATGGATACGAGGCCTGTTGGTCTTCCAGGGCGAAGGGCAACTCCATGTACTATCAAGCCGGGGTCTCCTAGCTGTTTGCATGCGTCGATGACGAGGTCTGAGTGGCCTGTGCTCGTGCCTCCTGTGGTGAGGATTAGATCACTTGTCTCCAGCCCGACTTTGAGTTTGGCGACAATTTCGTCGACCTGATCTCTCGCGATGCCGAGGTTGAGAGGCTCTCCGCCGACCTCCCTGACCATGTGTCCGAGCACTATCTTATTCGAGTCGACGATCTGGCCGCTCTTCGGCCTCTTGCCATACTCGACGAGCTCGTCGCCGGTGGAGAGAATGCCGACCCTCGGTCTCTTGAAGACCTCGATGGTTAGGGCTCCGGCCGAGATTATTGCGCCAATGTCTTGAGGTCTCAGTCTGGAGCCCTTTCTTACGATTGTGTCGCCTCTCTTCCAGTCTTCTCCGCGCCGAGAGACGTTCATGGTTGGGAAGGCCTGCATCATTACTAGGATTCCATCGTCTCTTTCTTTGGCGTGTTCGAGCATGACGACCGAGTCTGCATTCCTAGGGATCGGCGAGCCCGTCCAGACCTTCTTGGCGCGTCCTCTTTCCACTGGATCTCTATCGGTTAGCTTTAGGGTGACGGGGTTTGTTGTTGAAGCTCCGGTTGTGTCGGCCGAGTGTAGTGCGTAGCCATCCATTGCGGATCGATTGAATGCTGGAACATCTTCCTCCGCCCTGATGTCGGTGGCTGCATGTCTCCATAGTGCGTCGAAAGCGGCTGTCATCTCGTGCCGCTTCTCGGTTACGTGTGTAGATTCTAGGAACTTCTTTCGTGCGTCTTCAACCTTAGTGAGGGTCATGAATCCTCTTAGCCGAGCCATAGATAGAACCTCGAGAACTCGAGCCAGGGCATTGGCGGTGATCTAGGTGACTCTTGATATGCTTTCTTAAGAGTTGTACGGAGAGCGACGAGAGTGGACTAGTAGCGTGGAAACTCGTGGCCGCAGTGGGGGCACCTCACGCTTCCGCAGCTGCCTGTCGCTACGGATGGGCAGCCTGAGCAGGCGAACGCTCTGGCGTAGGATATGTCGAACTGCTTGAAGCATTTGGGGCAGGAGACTAGGCTCCTTCTCTGGCTCATGGTGCTTCATCTGGCATTGTCGGGTTTGTACTGAATCTTTGGGGGCTACTTATAGGTTGGGTTTGGAGAGGTCGGTTTCTTTGCAGGTTGAGCCTGTTGCTTCTTTGAAGCCAAGCTTAATAGTTGAGGTGCGTGAAGATCGCTTTGGACCCGTTGTCTAGCCAGACGCTTCTGGGCGAGGATTAAGGCGCCGGCCTGCGGAGCCGGAGATCCCGGGTTCAAATCCCGGCGGGTCCGCCATGATTCCGATTTGGCGCCTGTTTCAGCCTTGTTTTCATTGACAGCCATCTTAGGGATTTCACTAAGACTTAGAATATTCTCTAAGGCTGCCCCCGTTCTCTCGTTCCTCAGTAGAAGTGGCAACTCCGTCTCAAGGACTCTGATTTTCTTTCTCAGCGAGTGGGTCAAGAAGTATTCATAGTCTTTGCCACAGTTCAGCTCGCCCATCAGGAAAAGACGCTCGTTTCTACTCAACAACTCACTTCAACCCTCCGCCAATGCTCTTTTCAGATCTCTGCTTGGTTCTGCCCTTGGTTTCCTGAGCCGCCCGTTCCTGAGACTCTATCGCATTCCTGAGAAGTTCTGAAAGGTTTAGATTGAGCTTGCGAGCGGTCTCACAGTCCGCTGGGCTAACCGTGACCTTGACAGGTATCATCCTGACCGGAGCTTTCGGTCTGCCTCTCTTGCGCTGCGTCTTCATGGAGCATTACTTACAAGCACCAATTAGAAAAGATGGGAGAGGGGGAGAGCGAAATGATGTTGCTGGAATGGATGGATTTTAGAGGGACGGAAGCCGAGCTCAAGGAAATTGACAGAATAAACAAAACAATTGCTGAAAAGGTTAAAGGCGTGGAATACTTGGGACGTTTCGCGTCGCTGAACGCAAAATGGAACTGGACCTACTTTTGGAAAGTCCCAAGCATGGCGAAGTATGAGGAAATGGACAAACTTCATGGTGTCTTGTCAAAGACGTACAAGAGAGACTACAACAAGATGACTCATCAAGCAGTTGAATTCTTCATAGGGCCATTTTAGGAACTACCCAAGTCTTACCTCTCTTTTTCTACAGATCAGCCGCAGATCAAAGGACTCTTTCTCTCCACCAGATGGAGCCTAAGGGCGTGTAACACCTCGGATGGACGCGATGTATTCCGCATATTTACCGTAGAACCTACTAGCCTGCCTCGTCGACGCCTTGTAATGCTTTGCTTGTGCCCTACCCCACATTGACGTGCTGCAAAATCTTGAGTGTGATCTGAATTCGTAGCTGTCGGTCACGATCGTGTAACGCGTGCTACCATTATGGCAACGGCGAAGCGCGCACGCCTAATGATCATTTTTGACAAGGCTCACTTTTCCGCTTCTGCCAACCCTTAACTGACGTGCGCCTCTAAACACGATAACATTCGCGTTTTCAACTTGAATGAGGTCACCCGCAGAAATTTCATCTGTTTGTCTGTTCCATAAAGGCAATTGGATGGTTCCAGTTTCGTCAGTGATGAGGGTGTTTGTGACATTAACGTAGAGGCCAAAACGGGTTGCGACGAGCCTTGGCTGAGATACTTCGAGAACGCTTGCTTTTATGTTAACGCGTTTCATTCCAGCCCTTAAGTCTTTAATCTGATAGTGGTCTGATTTATCCTCTTCAGCCGAGTTCCGAATAGACGACAACCTATAGGTGAACTCTTCGAGCGGATTGGTTTTTACAAGAATATGGACAGGTATGGGAAATTGTGCAACCACTTTATGAGTGTTGGTTATGAGAAAGATTGCGTAATCCCGTGTCTTCAAACGGCGTTTAATCGAAAGTTCTCCACACGTAGCTTCTACATGTTGAAAAGCATCAAGAAAACTACTAAAAAATTTGCCTGAATCGATTTTGTGTTTCACTGAAATTCCAGCGAGATACTCGAGAAGCCGAATGTCATCATATGAGTGAAACCTTCCAGGGGGTCGGCCTCGCGTGGTCCATGCTTTGTTTGACATTTTACTTGTTTCCTATGACGATTTTGCCTATGCCCAGATCTTTCATGAATCTGAGTCTGGTCATCTCGCCGGCATCGACCGCAGTAGTTATTGCTTGTCCTCTCGCCTTCAAAGTGACTTCTTTGGCGCGCGCGGTAAAGCCTTCCAGCCGGTCTGGTTGAAGTCTCCAGTTAAAGATAAACCAACCTGTTTCTTTGTCGCGGGACTGCCTGAGAGCCACCAAGGAGTGGCCGCAGAGTCTGTAGAGCGCCTACGAACCATGTTGAGCCGTATTTGGGTTTTATCCGCTATCTCAATATAGCGCGCGCAGGCTCAGGGGTGACAAGGAGGCCTGCGTCGACGACATCGGCTACGAGCGGCAGCTACCGAACTGATTCTTGGAAGTCATCCACGTACCTGTGCCCAAAGTGTGGAAGCGATCGGGTCATCAGTTCCATTCTCGTTCACGTCGGCTTCGTCGCTGCAACCTTCAGGCTTGGACGAGCAGGTCTCCGACTATCTTCAGGAGCGCCCCGCAGGTGGGGCAGAGGTAGATCTGGCCATAGCCTATGGCTTCCGTCGATCACGTTTCCATCCCAGTCGATCAAAACTGGAGAAAGTATATGGCGAAAGAAGGCCTAAGATTGAGACAACCATTCTCCCATTTAACTTACATTCCAACAGCAGAGGAATTAATCGACGTAGCTTTTAGAAGAGCCTCTAAAGTGGAGGTTCAGTTTTCAGGCAAAGATACGTCAATCATGAAGGCGAGAAAAAGAGAGACAATGAGGATAAAGACTGTGCCTCCCACCTTGATCAATAGACTCAGAGGGATAATCAAGGAGATGCCCAGGCTCGATACAATCGATCCATTTTATAACGAGCTAGCTAACGCGATCATCGGGATAGATAAATTGAAGAAAAATCTTGGAGCTCTAAATTGGGCCGCCAATATGATAGAAGAGCTATCTAAGAGAAGCCTACAGAAAATGAAAGGGGTCAGAGACAAGGGAGGAGCTGCAAAAATACGAAGAGAATATTATGGCCGTGTGGCGTCCATTATGAAACAGATTTCACCCAATCTCAAGCTTTTGGAGGATGCAAGAAAAGAGCTCAAGAAAGTACCAACAGTTGATCTTGAAGAGTCAACGATAACTGTTGTCGTGGCAGGCTATGTGAATGTGGGAAAGTCCACCTATGTTAAGGCTGTATCAAGCGCCAAGCCAACCATAGAGCCATACCCCTTTACCACTAAGGGATTAGTGTTAGGACACAGAGAGACCAAGTATGGAACCATACAGGTGGTCGATACACCGGGTCTATTGGATCGTCCACTTCGTGAGAGGAATAAAATCGAATTACAGGCTATCATCGCGTTGAAATATTTGGCTAAAGCAGTCACTTTTTTATTTGACCCTTCCACAACATGCGGATATGATTTCGAAAAACAGATGAACCTGTATCATGAGGTTAGAAAGGAGTTTGAGAATGTGCGAGTAATACCTGTATTTAATAAGATCGACTTAATGAGCGATGAGATGATTGGAGAAGCAAGAGATTTGCTGGGAGCCGACGTTATGTTAATGTCTGCAGAGAAAAATATTGGAGTTCAAGAAGTCCTTGACACTGCTCTGGAGAAAGCAGTGAAAAAGAAGTAGAAGATTCTTGAAGAAGGGAGAACGAGCGTTAAAGAGAAGCACCATAAAATGTTTTTCATTGGAAAAGTTCGCGCTAATTTGAACCTCGCGTAGCTCCGGCAGTAGAAGTAGAGGAGATCTACAACCTAAAGGGTCTTGTAGATCAGTTCAGCCATTCTCCATGCTTTTTCCAATGAGGAGTCCCTACTCGCCCCAGTCACGACAATGGAGCAGAGTGGTTCGCCATCCTCCACGATAACTCCGGGCGGAGGTACATCTCCAACATCCTTGAAGACGCTTAGGTCGGGAACCGTTGAACGCCTATGAGAGAAAAGAATTAGTCGAACGCAGAAAACTGAGATACCCTTCGCGATGGCTGGCAGAGTTCCTTGAGTACAGGCCTTCACATGGGTCTCTACCATATTCATCCCAAGGACTCGTTCAACACATTCCAGAGTTCCCTGAAATCTGGGGTTTACCTCGACAACATAGGGAACACCCTCTCGCGAGATTACCAGATCGACACCGTTGGATCCGACCAAACTGAAGCATAGAGCAACTCTCTCAACCACGCTCCTGCATCTATCCTCAACGGACTCATCCACTGAGAGGGGAACCACGTTCCCGCAGTAGCCGAAGGGTTCATTCTGGCCCGCCCGGCGCATTCCTAGGAGCTGCTCGTTCAGCGTTAGGGTCACGGCTTCGTCGGCGCATGAGATAAGGGAGGCGCTCGCCGCTATCCCGGGAATGAACTTCTGGATTAGAACTGTTTTGTCGAGGGCCGAAGCGGCCAAGAAGGCTCTGCCCAATTCTCGGGGGCTCCTCACTCTGCTTATGCCCGAGCCTCCGAAGCCGCGTGAAGGCTTGACCACGACAGGGTATCCAATGTCTCTAGCTCTTCTCATCGCCTCCTCCAAGTCCTCCGCGATCTCTGTTTCAGGGTGGGTTATCCTAAACTGTTCAAGCTCTTGGAAGAACCCCATTTTGTCACGGACTCTTCTGATGGTCTGAGGGGAGTTTCCAATTATGGGAACCATGTCATTGAGTTCGGATAGAGCGTCCGGAGAGTCGTCCAAGCCCGAGGAAATTAACGCGCCATCTACCGTGTTTCTTCTTAGGAGATCCCTTGTTAACTTGATGAGGGCTTCAGGGTTGAAGTTCGTGCTGAACCGTCCAGAGCTGCTCCCTGCCTTCTGCTCGATGATCGATCGAACTTCGCGGCAGATCCGCCTAAGATCCTGATCCCCAAAATAATCTACTGCATAGACATCGTAGCCGGCCCTTCTCGCGGAGACAGCTAGGGAGACCAGATCGACACCTATCACCAAGAGATCAGAGATGTCCGCTTCAATCAACGGAAACGTCACCTTTAGACTGACTAGACCAAAAGGCTGACAACAGCTCCTCTACCCTTCTTCCGGCCGCCGCGAGTATCAGGGTTGAGATGAGTGTGTTTGCCAGGACTGATAATGTAACTGCTGGAGAGATCGCGTCCCAGACGATCAGGATGTTCACCATAAATGGCGGTAGATGGGAGACGGACTGCGCAAACTAAGAGGACCTCCTCAAGAGCACCCGAAAAATAGACTCCGCTCAACTACCCCGCCTTTCTTTCTTTATCAATAGGATCAGGTCAGATTCTCTAGCGCGCTATACCTAAAACAACGAGCATTGCGTTTTCATATTTCTGCAATCGGGTATCCGCACCTATCTGGGTGTGGATACCGGCGGGTCTGCCACTTTTCAGATATGAGGTTATTTTCACGTTCAGAAATGCCAAACTTGGAAGTTGAATGAGAGCTCCTTCAAGATCTCTCCATGTCACATTCCCTGACATAAGAGAAAGAATCATCGTCGATACGAGCGCTCTCGTCCATGGTCCGCGCCTCCGAGAGGAGAGAAAGAATAGAAGCAGATATCACAGGCTACGGAGTGCAGAACGAAAAGGCGGACATCTGTCACATTGAAGTCGGCAGCTTTGTCGGGAATCCGGCGATACCGTCCACGACAGAATCGACAGAGGTTTCACGAAATATGGGCCTGACCACCGATCCATAGATGTCCATCACTCTGAAGAAGGATACGGGAATGGCCTAATGGTCTCACCGCTATAGATCACCAAGAAACTTTGACCAAATACCCTAGAATCGGTCTAGGACATTTAGCTCTGGATGATATGGCTTCTCGCAAACCAAAGATCAATGACGAGGAAACAATGAAATCGGATACCGAAGTTGCGCGCAGAAAGGGTTCAACAGGGCATTCTTCAGGAGCAAAGAATAGTTGGCGGAAGACCGGAGCCTAGGAGCGGTAAACGCCATGAATAAGAAATGGATGCGCGCTCAGACTGGAGTGAGCACGTACTAACATGCCTTTCAGGCACAGCATGAATGGACATAGAATCACCGCTCTTCCTTTCAAGATCTCCGTCTCTGTTTGACGGAGAATATCGCGACCGCCAAGACGACCACTATGATTGCTACGATTGTTGCCAGTTCTGCCGTCCCTAGTCCAGTGGGAGTTGATGTTGGAATAGTTGTCGTAGTTGGTGGAGTGGAAGTCGTAGTGGTTGTTGTAATCGGAGGAGGAGTCGTAGTTGGAGCTGGCGGTGGTGTCGTTGTCGTTGTTGGTGGTGGAGTGGTAGTTGTCGTAGTCGTTGTTGTTGTCAACCGACCATTCAGCGTTTCCAGAAATATCTCTTCGAAGCGTTGGCCATCCGCGGAAACTGCCACGCGCACGGTCCCGGCGTTGTCAGTTGAGTTAATGGTACGCCCACTTTCGGGGCCCTCCTCTTCAACGACGGCAAGACGCATTGTTTGAAAAGTGGCAAGACTTTCATCCGTTAATATGGCGGCGGCCAGCGGATCCCAGAAGTAATATCCGCCAGATTCGATGAGGCCATAGATCCTCGTCAGCAAATCGAAAACGAAAGTCGCCTCTGGTGATGTGTGACAGTCCTTGATCTTCTTGTAGAACGAAGTGGTCAACGGTGCGTCATTGGTCGCATCGAGTGGGACCAGTGTAACGGGTGCCCCCGACTTGAGAACAACGTTCGCAGCATGAGGATCTACGTAGATATTCCACTCAGCCACTTCGTTGTCGAGGCCGACACCTGAAGAGGCGATGTTGCCCGGCACCTCTACCGCACCTCCCATGATGTAAATCATTTCCAAATTGTTCGCGAGAGAGGGAGTCGTCTCCAATGCTTCGGCAACGTTTGTCAGAGGACCGAGCGTTAATAGGACCACCTTCTGGGGCGATGATTGAATAACTGAAGTCAGTAACTCAACCGCGTTTTGCCCGGACGCTGTTGTAGTCTTTGGCAAAGTGAGTCCATAGAGGTTATCTGCAGCTCCGCGCCAACTCTCTGGGAAGGTATGGTCGCCCTGCAATGGGGTTTCTCGTCCACAAGAAACGGGTATGTCTTCGCGACCTGCTAGTGCCACGAGACCAAGGGCATGTTGTATCCCGGGTTCACAGTGCGTCTCACCACTTCCACTCACAGTGATCGCTTTGATGCTCACATCTGGCCTCTGAAGCAGATACAAGATTGCCATCAAATCGTCAATCGCCATATCTGTATCAATCAGCAGAGAAGTCGTCAGTTGGGTCGCCGCTGTCCCTTGCCCTGAGACCGGAATACTGAACCCTAAAACCATCAGCGCAACAAGCAAGATTGAAAGTATGACCTTGCCAAAACCGCTCATAACGATCGACAAACAAGATCTATCTGACTTAGCTATAAAGAACCCACCAACTCCACCATACACCCTCCGCCCTCACCAACGTACCATATAGCCCTTGAGGTCCATAGGCTGGCAGAGAAAAGGCTCCAGAGAGAGAAGGTGTCGCACGACACAATCTTCACTACCGGAGTGGGCATCACTGCGCGCGCTATGAATCTTGAGAATCCATCGAACTGCTATTTCATTGGTCAATAGCGCGCTTCACGCTTGTCGAAGCAAAGAAATGTCGAAAGGTAAAACTCCTGCGAACAAATACGCAGCTAATTGGATGTAAATACCGCGGGTTCGCCACTTTTTGGTGCAGACGCCTCATTGGGCCAGGCTCAGATGACCTGTAGTATGCCGCCGAAAGTCTTGATGAAGTACTCTTCTACCCATGATGATCCCAGCCTGAGACGTTGGCGTTTGAGTCTGGCGCAGGGAAGCCATCTGACCGTGGAGGTTGCCATGAAGAGGGCGGGCGGGGTCTGCGAGCTTTTCGATACGTATCCTCAAGGCCTCTCAGAGACTGGGAGAAGGAATGTCAAGAGGTTACAGGGCTCTTTGGAGGATCTTGTCCCGGATTGGGGGTTGAGCACAAGTCGCCGAGGTATATAATCAGGCTTCTGAAGAGCGGGGGTCATGGCTGAGGTACAACGACATCATCTTGACGAGCAGGATCAGGGTCATCAATCCAAATGCCACACCGGCCATCGATGATGCAGGACCCCTCTTTGGAGGAGCTCCTGAAGTGACTGCATTGCTTTCAAGAGCAAAATGCGCGTGCCACCTCTTGCGCACTCAAAACCTAAAGAGTGATATCTACGCGGGTGAATTCGTATCTGGGATACCGGGATGGGCTCGCAGCCTGAGCTCGGTCATCCATCCTCCGCTTTTTGACAAGAGGCTAAAGAAATGGTAGAAGAGATTAGACTCCATGGCACCGGCGGCCAGGGCGTCGTCGCAGCGGGCGAACTCATAGCCATAGCTGCCTCGTACGAGGGGAAATTCTGCAGGGCTTTCCCCATGTACGGGTCGGCGCGTCGCGGAGCGCCTGTAGTCGCTTTCGCCCAGATCGGCTCGGAATCCGAGGCCACGAGATCGATGATATACTATCCGAAGTACCTCATACTCCTCGACAGTGAGCTGCCGACGCTGATAGACGTGACAAGTGGTCTCAGAGAGGATGGAGTGATAATGTACAACACTCCGGCGTCTCCGACGGAGGCCGCGGGGATGTTCAAGGCCAAGTTCTCAAAGATTGGAGTTGTTAATGCAACGTCTATCGCCGAGAAACAACTGAGGCGGTCGATTCCCAACACCGTCATGCTTGGCGTCTTCGTCAAAACGACGGGACTCCTTGAGCTGGAATCCGTCAACAAGGCCATAATGAAGAGGTTCAGCGGCGAGGTGGCCAAGAGGAATATCGCGGCCGCAAAGGACGGCTTCGACTTGGTTCAGATATCGGATATGAGGTGATAGAGTATGCTCAGGAGTGGAGTGAAAGAAGTAAAAGGTATGGCTCTTGTGGAGCGTCCGAAGAGAGGCGGTCAGTTTGTCGGAAGCTGGAGTACGTTCCTGCCAGACATCGACTACCAGAACTGCACGAGCTGCATGCTCTGCGCGATGTACTGCCCAGAAGCTGCTATCGTCGCCGATGAAGCTGGCAAACCAAAGATAGATCTTAGATTCTGCAAGGGATGCGGGGTCTGTGCGAACGAGTGTCCCAAGAAGGGTATCCGAATGAGGAGGAAGGGTTAGGTATGTCTGAGTTCGATGTCATGCCAGGCAATAAGGCCGTCGCCCACGGCGTTAGGCTTGCCAGAGTAGAGGTCATACCGATCTTTCCGATCACACCGCAGACAACAATCATCGAGTATCTGGGCGAGTTCATCTCCAACGGGGAGCTGAAGGCCGAGTATGTCCAATCCGAGGGCGAGCATACGTGCCTAGGCATCGCCGTAGGCGCCTCCCTAGCAGGAGCCAGAACCTTCACCGCAACCTGCTCGCAGGGACTAGCCTACATGCATGAGGTTGTGGCTCAGGCACCATCTTTCAGGACACCGATCGTTATGGTGGTAGCCGACCGAACACTAGGTTGGTACTGGTCGCTAGGCCCCGACTACTCCGACATCATGCCCGAACTCAATGTCGGATGGCTTGCGAACTTTGCTGAGACCAATCAGGAATGCCTGGACATGGTCCTCCAGCTCTACAAGATTGCAGAGGACCGCAGGGTACTACTCCCGTCTATGCTGAGCCTCGACGGCTTCTACCTTAGTTACAGCTATGAGCGTGTCAACATTCCAGAACAGGAGCTGGTTGACAGATTCCTTCCGCCTTACGAAGCGCCGTTTCCAGTTGACCCGACAATAAGTGACAGTTGGCCTTCCGCTTCTCTTCCGCCGCCTCTTCACACGACGTACAGGAGGCTGCATGAAGAGGTCATGGAGGACGCCAAGAAGGTCATAAGTGAAGTCGATACGGAGTTCGGCGAGACCTTCGGGCGGCGCTATGGAGGGTTGGTGGAGAAGTATCGGTGTGACGGTGCAGACGCTATCCTCGTCGCCATGGGCTCCATGACAACAGCAGCTAGAAGAGCGGTGGACAAGCTCAGGGAGGAGGGCAGGGGGCTCGGCCTTGTCAAGCTGAGATTCATGCGACCGTTCCCAACCACCGAGATTCGTGAGATCGCTGGCGAGGTCAAGGCCGTTGGCGTTGTTGACCGTATGGTGCTTCACGGCACAGGCGGCGGAGGAGCCTTCGCGGACGTAAAGTCAGCGCTCTATTCGATCAAAGACAGGACCCCCGTGCTGAACTTCGTGACAGGAATGGGTGGCGAAGATGTACCTATAGATGACTTCGTCGAAATGGGGAAGAAGATACTGAAAGTCGCTTCGACCGGCCAGCTGGAGAAGGAGGTGGAGTTTGTCGAGCATTCCTTCGCCGGATTCGGAAAACCCGTGCCACTTGAAGAGGCCGTGCCCATATTCCCAGGAAGCGACGGATGCGCTGGCTGTGGGTCCAGCATCATCGTCAGACATCTGCTGAAGATTCTAGGCAGAAACACAGTCATTGTCAACCCTCCGAGCTGCTCCGGCGTCAACTTCGGAGGCGTCGTAGCAGTCCCGTGGATCCTCGCGAACTACGCGGCTGGAGCGGGCTACGAGACCGGTTTCTACAGAGCCTACAGGATGAAGGGCAAGGCAGACAAGATCTGCCTCACGAGCTTCTCGGGCGACGGGGGTACCGTCGATATCGGCCTTCAAGCGATCTCTGGGGCTGCAGAGCGAAAGGAGAGTATGATGTGGGTCTGCTACGACAACGAGGCATACATGAATACAGGTATTCAAAGGAGCAGTTCAACGCCTCTATATGCCGCCACCACCTCGACGCCCCCGGGCAAGTTCTGGTCAGGAAAGCCTGAGAGGCGCAAAAACATGGTGCTCATCATGGCAGCTCACCGCATTCCGTACATAGCAACAGGCTCCTTGGCGTACCTCCCAGACCTAGAGCGCAAGATAAAAAGAGCCGCCCAGATCACCAGAGCTGGAAAGGGCTTCGCATACCTGCATGTACAGCAGCCATGTGCAACTGGTTGGTACTTCCCAACGGAGAAGACCGTGGAGATAGCTAGGCTCGCCGTCCAGACGGGCGCCTGGCCGCTGCTCGAAGTCGAAGACGGGGTTCTGAAGATCAACACAAGACCAAGGGAGCTGAAGCCGATCGAAGAGTACCTCAAGCAGCAGGGACGCTTCAGACACCTCACTAGGGAGCAGATAGCCGACATCCAAGAAGAGGTCAAGAAGGACTGGGAGGGCTGGCTCACCTACGAGAAGATGGGCAAGCTACCCTTCTACTAGAGACTCCTTTTTCTTCACGTTCTGTGACGGGCCCTACTTCCTTTTTCTTGCTGTTTCGTTCAAATAGTTCGGCAATGGCTGTCCTGCAAGTTTTCGAGACAGTCAGAGTCGTTGTCATATTGACGACTAGGAGGTCTATCCCCAGCACTATTATACCAAATTCATTGACACCTTTAGAGATCGCGCATGGATTCGATTCTGATCATTGGTTCGGCTGGTAGCGTCGGGCACGACATGATATACCAGATAGCCTGTATGCGCTCCGACATTAAGGTGATTGGTGCAGACATCAATGAAGAGAAAGGAAGATTCGAGATCGAGGAATCTCTACATATAGCGCATAACTTCGGCAATTACCCTGACTTCAGCTTCAAGAAGATCAATCTTTTAGAGATCGATGAAACCGCAGAGCTCCTCAAAGAATCACGGCCCAAGGTAATCTGTAATCTGGGGAGTCTCGGCTCATGGTGGATCACACGCCTCCTCCCCATGGAAGAGTACAAGAAGATCGGGCCAATAGGGCCTTGGCTACCCAATCACCTAACCTTAGCCCACAAGCTCATGCTGGCTGTGAAGAAGTCAGGCATCGAAACCAGAGTGGTGAACGGGGCCTACCCCGACCTGACGAACGTCGTATTGAGCAAACTCGGCCTTGCTCCTGTCTGCGGGGGAGGAAACATGGACTTGGGAATCTCCAGACTCAGGAGGTTAATAGCCAGAGATCTGAAGTTGCCCTATCACAGCGTCACCGTCTACGGCGTGGGTCACCATGGCAGCTACTACACAGCTCAGATGGGTGGCCCATTCTGGGTGAAGGTGATCGCAGAAGGTGAGGATGTCACTGAGAAGTATCCCAATGAAAGACTCACCAAGATGTACAGAGAAGCGGGCTACGGAGCCTTTGTGCAGTACTCTGGAGCCTTAGTTGACCAGATGAGGACTGCTTCAAGCTTTCTAAAACACGTCTTAGCCATATACTATGACACCCGTGAGATCTGCGCCTGCGTCGCAGGGCCCAACGGTCTTCCCGGAGCCTACCCATGTAGACTCGGTGAGGAGGGGGCGAAGGTTGTGCTACCAAGCATCAGCCTCGAGGAAGCCGTGAAGATCAATGAAGTTGGCGCCCGGATCGACGGCATCGAGATGGTGAGGGATGATGGCACCGTGGTGTTCTGCGACGAGAACGTAGCGTACATGCGTGAGGTCGTCGGTTACGAGTGCAAGGAGCTTAGGCCGTCAGAGTCCGAGGAGAGGGCTCGTGAACTCAACAAGGGCCTAAAGAGACTGTACGAGAAATTCAAGGTAGCCTTGTAACCTGTCGGTCGTTCCATAAGGCCTCGCTACGTTACGCGCGCGTTCTAGCCCGAGGGATCGTGGCTGGCCTCGCCTTCCATGCCGGAGGCCGGGTCCCATCGACCCCCATCCCACCCCTAAAAAGCACCACATCCTCCGCAGGCTGAAATCTCGTCGACATCGCCCACACCACCTGTCTGATATTCCGGATGTCAACGTCTTCGTCGACGCAAACCACCAGGCCGAAGCCGCCAAGGGCCTCTCTCAAGATCGCTTTCACCTCGGAGCCGGGCATAGTCTTCACTATCACGAGCCTTGAGTCACGGAAGGGACAAGAAGCATCCATGACGCCCAAGTCCTTCAGACGATCTAGTAGACCGGGGTCAGGGGCACCAAAAGCCTTGGCGGGGCCTGTTGCATCCACCACCATCTTCGACGAGACCCCCTCCACAACCGAGGACGGGTCGAGTTTGTGGGAGAAGACTCCTCTGAGGAACTCGACTCCGGATCCCAACGCCATATCGCACCTGCCAGCAATCGCTCCTAGGGCCACTCCGAGGTCCGAGACATCCACATCGTCGGGAAACACGGCGGCCAGCTTCAAGTACGGGTCGAGTCCCAACACTAAGAGAGCCAACTGCTTCGCCAGTCCAAACACCCCAGCGAAGGACCGATCCAGCGACAGGAAGCACACGTAGTGGGTCCCTGAAGGCGGCCAATAGACGTCTCTGACAGCCGGTATCGGGCTGAACCCCCTGATCGCACCGTAGATCCTCGCCTGCTTCGGAAGCCCGCTGAGCAGCAAGTGCTCGTCAGAGTTGCTGGGCATGATCGTATGATATATCGCGTCCCTCCTACGCGTGATGCAGCCGACCTCTATGACGTTTCTCGTCGACCTCCCACTCAGGTACCCAGTGTACTCGGTGAAGGGTCCCTCGTCCTCCTCCTCAAGGGTGATCCTCCCCTCCAGAATAATCTCCGCCCTCGAGGGCACAGGAACGTCCACCGTCTCACACCCCACCAACTCCACTGACTCACCTAGGAGAGAGCCTGCGACAAGATACTCGTCGGTGATCTTCGCCGCCGCGGCCAAGTACATCGCCGGGTGAGCGCCTACAATGATGGCGATGTCCAGAGGTCTCCCCAGCGCCTTCGACCTCTCATAGTAGCTCCACATGTTCCCACGGCTGTGGAAGGTCGTTCCCAGCCTATTCCTTCCCTTCACCTGCATCCTAGCGTAGCTCAAGTTTACCACTTCCGGCCTATCCGGGTTCCTTGCAACGATCAGCCCGCTCGTGAGATACCGACCGCCGTCCTGCTGGTAGAACTTCAGGACCGGGAGAGAGGCCAGGTCAACATCCTCGCCACTCTGCCTGACCTCCTTCACGGGCCCGTTCTTCACATGGACGGGCAGCATCCTCTCCGCCACCAGATCGTTCCAAGCACTGTAAAATTCGAGCTTGGACCCGATGGGTTGCTCAGCACCTTCAAGGGCGAGCTTCAGCCTGTCGAAGTGGCCGAAGACGTTTATCAGCAGGGGCATCGAGAATCCTTTGATCCTCTCGAAGAGGAGGGCGGGGTTGCCGGGACTCCTCGCCGCCGCCTCAACCCGCTCCGTTACCGCGTACTCGTAGTCGGTGAGCTCCTCTACCCTAACGATTTGATCCGGGACGGCTCTTACGACCCTCTCAAGATATGACCTAAGGTCGCGCATGGATCAAGATGGGCAGGAGACAATAAAAGCCCGACGGGACGACATAGACCTCTTCCTGAATCAGCTCAAGAACGCAACCCGCGCGGAATGTGTTAGTCAGGACGTCGGTTACACGCAAATCGCTTCTCTAATAGCTGGCGCGTTTGGAATCAGTTTGATCTGTCATTTTGAACTTTGAGAAATCCTATCCCTTAGCTGTAAGTCGCCTGACAATGCCATCGAGAGTGACGTCTGGAAGCGCGGGGACTGAGAACAATCGCTATGAAGACGAGGATCAAAGAGCTGAGGGAGAAGCTAGGCTTCACACAAGAGTCCCTTGCAGAGAGAGTGGATGTCACTAGGCAGACCATACTTTTCCTAGAAAAGGGGAAGTATAACCCATCGCTGAGGCTGGCTTACAGAATTGCGCGGGTGCTAGACTCGAAGATTGAGGATGTCTTTTCGTTCGAAGACGAGACCTTCTGAGACTGGTATAGGTCTTCGTGGATTCCAGCCCCACTCCGCCCGCCAACCAGTAATTCGTCGATCCGAACCCGTTTGGTCACAGATCTTTTCAACTTGCAGCAAGCAACACGGCGAAGGATATCGTCTTAAAGTGTTGAGTCCAGACTATTCCTCTCGAGGGGCAGGAGATAGTGAAGCGTGTGCTACTGCTTCTAGCGAACGGCTTCGAAGCGTTTGAAGCTGCCGCCTTCACTGACGTGTTGGGCTGGGCCGACACATACGGCGCCGAGCGGATCGAAGTTGTCAGCGCCGGGCTACACCCAAGGCTGCGCTGTACCTTTGGCTTTGACGCTGTGCCCGATGCACTGTTGAGTGAGATCAACGTCGCGGAGTTTGACGCCCTGGCCATTCCCGGCGGCTTCGAGACAGCGGGGTTTTACGAAGACGCCTATTCTGCCGAGTTTCTGGCTGTCATCCGCGAGTTTCACGGCGCCGGGAAGCCGATTGCATCCATCTGTGTGGGAGCGTTGCCGCTGGCCAAGAGCGGCATACTCGCCAAGCGGCGGGCGACGACGTATCACCTGCTTGGTGGTAAACGTCAAAAGCAGCTGGCTGAGATGGGCTCCGAAGTGGTGGACGCGCCAATTGTCTATGACGGCAACGTCATAACTTCAACGTCGCCTGCCACAGCTGTGGACGTCGCTTTAGCACTACTGGAGATGTTGACTTCGCGGAAGAATATGGGCATGATCCGAGAGTTGATGGGATTCTAGCCAAACCAATGTAAGAATGGGTCACATTTCAAAGGACTCAAGTGCATGGACGCGACTGGAACACCGAAGGCGTCGGATACCACGCAAATCTACGGGCACGGGTCGTGCCTTGTGTATCCAAACGGATCGGCCGAATTCACGATCAGGTACAGTCATATGGGGGCTTCATCAGCGAGGCCTTCGTCCGCGCAAGAAGTTCAACAGACCACTTAGACACGACGGCATCTAGAGGGAAGCAGCCCTCCTCGTACATAATAGCCGCATCATCACTATTCGATGAAGGGTCTGCTGGGCATTGAGAACTTGGGCTTTCTACGCTCTCCTCGCATGCTTCGCTTGGGGCACAACTCCGATAGCAGTCAAACTTCTCCTACCGTTCATGACGCCCATGGCAATAGCCTTTCACCGCTTCCTCATAGCCTCCCTGATACTCGCGGTCCTCTTGATTCTCACCGGCCGTGCACGAACGATCCGAGCGGCATTATCAGGCCGAGGACTCATACACTACGCGGTACTGAGTCTACTTGGCGCGTTGGCCTTCACAGCCCTGTTCTTCATAGGAGTCCAATTCACAACAGCGGGCAAGGCCAGCCTGCTGGTCTCAGCCAACCCAATCATAACCGTCGTCCTAGCCCACATATTCCTCGGAGAAAGAACGAATGCAAGAATGATCTCGTGGACACTCCTAGGCTTTCTCGGAGTATTCCTGGTCCTCATCGGAGATCTTCAAACGCTTCTTGGCGGAAACTTTCTGGGCGATCTACTATCCCTCGGAGCTGGAGTCTCATGGGCCGCATTCTCCGTCGCAGGGAAGAATTGGACGAGGAATCATGAACCAAGCGTTTCTACGTCACTAGTCATCTTTCTGGGAGTAGTGCTCATGTCTCCTCTGAACCTTGTAACCAGCTCGCTTGAGCTACCACTCTCAGCCTATGAACTCACCCTGCTCCTCTATCTCGGTGCATTCACTGCTGCGGCCGCTTATCTCCTATGGATCAAAGCATTGACACTTGCAGGCGCTTCAAGCGTAGGATCTTTCCAGTTCACAGTTCCACTGGTGACGATGTTACTCGACACAGCCATCCTTGGAGAGGCCATCGACACTTGGACGGTAGCCGGATTCCTCTTCGTAGCAGCGAGCATCTACCAAACTCTTCGATAAACAGGCTTGAAGAGTAGGGGCAGCATGCTTTTTCTGGGGCACTCAGGCTCTATGCCCACCGGGAGGGCTCTTGTTTGGGCGAAGAGGAGTTCAAGAAGCAGATAAGAGTCGACGTATGGAGGAAACTCGGCCACTGGAATAGGATCCCTCCGTTTTATGGACAAGGGCTGGCGGCTAGGCAGCTGGACAGGCTTGACTGCTATCTAAGGGCGGAGAGGGTATTCGCTCCCCCTGACCAAGCACTGTATGATGCCAGATTGAAGGTTCTCAAAGACAGGAAGCAACTCGTTATGGCAACTCCCCGCATTAGGGATGGATTCTACGAGTTGCCGCACACGATCAGGAGAGAACTGTGGCCGAAAGCGGTCAGATCTCACGAGGTTCACAAGTGCGGAAGAAAGCTCACAGCCATTGACGAAGTGGGTCGAGGCAAGGTTGACATGATACTCACAGGGGCGGTTGCTGCGAGTGCGGAGAATGGAGCGCGAATAGGAAAGGGTACTGGGTATGGTGACCTAGAGTATGGAATCTTGTCCGAGGTTGGAAGCGTCGACGAAAAGACACCCATCGTAACTCTTGTCCATGACCTGCAAGTGTTCGATCAAGTCTTTTCATACCAGCCAAAGGATGTCTCGACCGACTGGATTCTGACCCCGACCTCGGTGATTAGGGTTAGACATCCTGTGAACAGGCCGAAAGGGCTGGACTGGTCGTATGTCGAAGAGCATAGGGAGCTCTTCGCGAACATGCGTCCTATCAGAGAACTCCTTGAGCTGAGACGTGGAGCGAAAAGACCTCTCGACAACGATGTCGTCGCTGAATTTCAGGCAGAGTGACTCCTGAAGTCGAAACCATAAGCCTACTGTATGAGGCCGCTGGCCTCTCCGACGGTGACCTTCTTGCCAGCTTGGTTCTCACACCATACGTCGAGGATGATTCTTGTGGAGCCTCCTTCGGGCACCTTTTCCCTGACCGCTCCGGAGACGTAGAGCGTATCTCCAGCGAAGACAGCGTTGATGAACTTGACGAGCATCTTTCCCCCTCTCCTCCAACCCCATCCGAAGAACCTCGTCATCAACTCCGAGACATAGCAGGCAGACATCTGCCCCTGAGCAATCGCGGTTGGCAGGCCGAAGCTCTTGGCGAAGTCTATGTCGGTGTGGTACGTCTTCTCCCCTGCCGAAAGATCGTAGGCCATCCCTGTGAACGCGATCATCTGTTCAAAGGTAACCTGCTTGCACAGCGGTGTGACTTGGGCTCCCACAGGTACTGTCCTGTAGCCACAGGGCACTAGTATATCCGAGACTGTGGTAGGAACCTTTGCGGCGGTCTCTTCGCCAGATACACCCTTAGCCGCTCCGACGCTTGCTGCCAAGGTCTCGTGGTTTCGGGCACGAAGGTACACTACGCTATCCTTGCCTATCGCCTCGGACTCCAAGACCCGATACCTGTGGCCTCGTTTCTCGTATCTGTCACAGTGTCTTGCAGTGATGGTGACCCTCTCGCCTAGCCTAGGTGGATTGAGAATCTCCACTTCGCTCCTCGCATGGAGTCCAGAGACCACTCTATCTACTCTGTACTTCGCCCTGTACGCATTGAGTACGGCCTGGCCGAGCAACAGGGCTTGGCCGATGCTACTCTCCCGAACCGGTACACTCTCCGGATCCCAGTCATCCACAGCATACGCATAACGCTTCATCAGCTGTGGGGTAACTACGACATTGCTAGGTGGTATCTCAACTCCGACATTGAGATTCTCCCAGACCAGATCCACCTTCTCTGCCATCCTTTCACCATGACAGTCCGTTTTCCTGCCCAATCCTGCTCCAAGAGTAAATAAGATCAGTCGTGCAGAAACTTCGACCTTACTAGTTAGTCTCGTTGGCCTTGCGTGACGGTGCCATGGGCGAGGTTCGCCTTGAAGATAGCTGCTCTGGTGTCCGTACTCCACCCGTGCTCAAGAGGATCAAGCTTCAAAAGTCGAAACCACGATGTTGTTTACAAATCACGAGAAAAGTGCGACTCCAATGTACATCTGGTTCACCGTCTGTGCTCTCTGCATGTTTGTAGCGGCATACATCCACCTGAGGTCAGTGGAACATGTCAGACTACAGGAGAAACACGGGGTAGAGAAGGGAGTCAAGATCGGCAAGATCTATGGAACAGTCTCTGGAACGATGGAATCGATACTTCTGGTAGGGCTGTGGATCTCGCCGCAGCCAAGCTTCACCATTCCGAGATTTCCAGACGCTGCCGTCGCAGTTGTCGGCTTCACAATTCCCCTCACACATCTAGCGATTTCTATACCTCTCATATTGGCCGGAATGTGGTCTGGTGTCGGAGGTGTAAGGGGTGTTGGTCTGGAGGTAGCCGAAACGCATTCCACACCAATGAGACTGGAGACCAAAGGGATGTATTCGGTCGTAAGGCATCCACAGTATCTCGGCTGGGTTCTAGCTCATCTTGGATTCTCAGTTCTCCTCTCCGCTTGGTATTCCATGCTCTTTACCCCAGTTCTAGCGGGACTTGTCTACCTTATCTCGAAGAAAGAAGAGGATGAGCTGGTCAGAGAATTCGGGGAAGAATATCAAATCTATCGAAAGAGAACTCCCATGTTTATTCCACTCTTTCGGAAAGCAAGATAATCGCGCCATCATCTCTCTTCTGATGGCCACAAGTCCGGAAGGCACGAAACCCTTTTCCTTACAGAATGGAGCTAATCGATCGGTGGCGTGACGATTGAAGAATCTGCTCAAGGAGAGGTTAAAGAGGGGTGACGCGGTCATCGGGACCTTCGTCGGTATTGGCCACGCGGACGTGACCGAGTGGCTGTCTCGTCTGGGATTCGACTGGCTCCTGCTCGATGCCGAGCACGGGCCCATGGGCTTCGAGACGCTTCAAGTCATGATGCAGGCAATGAACGGATCCAACTGCGTCCCCATAGTGAGGCCGCAGTGGAACGACCCAGTCATCATCAAACGAGTACTGGACATCGGCGCCTACGGCGTCCTGATC
>Ga0209314_10000200_pt1 | contig 26432 bp, 26 predicted proteins | sample I19B2metaG_FD_184146 | JGI IMG/M metagenome (GOLD analysis project Ga0209314, IMG submission 184146) | Lake sediment bacterial and archeal communities from Gulf of Boni, Indonesia to study Microbial Dark Matter (Phase II) - ​I19B2 metaG... | ecosystem: Environmental > Aquatic > Freshwater >... | reverse complement strand
CCCCTGTTTTCTCCGACACCATTCTCCCCACGAGTCTTGCTAGCGTACGATTCACTTGAGAGCCGAAGCTACATTGGATAACAATATACTCTTCCCATTTTTCGATCGTTATTCTCTTGTCAGTCGGAACCGGAATACCCAAATCGATCTGATTTCTGACCTCCTCCAAGGCGGGTTTTACGACCTCTTCTTCTATAGGATATTCATCTGATATCGAGCTGGCGATCTCCTCGACATCCTTTTGTGACCTAAACTCCCGCTCCGCCCTACCCCTTAGCGATCCGACTTCCATGGCTACATCGTAAGGAACCGGTATCTCTTCCCCAATCCAGATCGGTATCGCTCCCGTTGGATCGTCGATCGACTTAACGTATACACGATCATTGAATATGCCTGTGATCTTCCAAGGTGATCCTCTAACAATGAACTTGGTTCCTATCAGTCCGTACTCCGCTACAAAGGCCTCGTCAAGTACGCCTATCGCCGATTCTGACGATTCCTCAACGACCAGATACTGTTTCTCCACCGGGATCATTGAGAGGTTCTCGAAGTAGTACTGGTAGAGTTCCTTGCTGACTTGAGGCCTGACAAGGACTCTTTCTTCGAAGGACACCCAAGCAAGTCTTGGGTATCTTGTATGCATGTATGTGAGTGCGCTCCTGAGTTCACTCTCAGTGATTTCGCTGTAGGGGAGGGATTGTCTTAGAAGTTGGATCACTTCATCGAAGGTCCATCTCTTGCGACTTATCAGCAAGCCTGCCAGCTGTTGAGTCAGCACATCCAGAGGCCTTTCGGGGATCAAGACTTCCTCAAGCTGTTCGGCCAGGGCCCGCCGACTTATTGCAGCGGCCTCAAGTGTATCGTCTGAATCGAGCGTGATGATCACGCCGCGTGCAGTGAGGCCTATTCTGTGGCCGCTCCTTCCAACCCTCTGAAGCAACCTAGTGACTTGCCTTGGAGAGTTGTACTGAATAACCATGTCAATTGTACCGATGTCGATGCCAAGTTCGAGCGAAGAGGTGCAGATTAGTCCTTTCAATAGACTCTGTTTGAATCCTCTCTCCGCGATCACTCTCGATGTCCTAGCAAGTGATCCATGGTGAATACTGACAGGGAAGTTCAAATCCCAGACTCTGAAACGGCTTGCTAGTATCTCGGCCAGCGCTCGTGTGTTCGTGAAGACTAGGGTCGACCGGTACTTCTCAACTAGACTGCGGATCAGCCTCAGCCTGGCCACAACGTCCGGATGAGTGTAGAGCTTAGCAGCGAGTTCGATGTCAGCTTCAGAAGCCTTGGGGGAAGCGATATCAAGGTTGAAGTATCTGGCGACTGGAACCCTCACGACATGACACTTTCTGAAGATTCCGACGAGGAACTTGGCTACTCTATCCGGGCTACCTATTGTTGCTGAGAGCCCTACGATTTGGAACTCCTCTTTGCAGATGGAGCGCAATCTCTCGAGGGCCACAGCGAGCTGACTGCCCCTTTTGTCTCCAGCTAGTTCGTGAATTTCATCGACGATAACCCATTTCACCATGCTCAGATGTCGATTAAGTACTCTCCCGGGAAGTATCGCTTGCAGAGTTTCCGGCGTCGTTATCAGAACGTCAGGTGGTGCCCTAGCCTGCATCACTCTTTCCGCTGTCTCTGTGTCTCCATGGCGCACCGCGATTCTGATGTCAAGACGTGTGCACCACCATTCAAGACGCTCTAGTAGATCCCTATTGAGCGCTCGCAGTGGAGTAATGTACAGGATCTTGAAGCCGGGCCTCCTGATGGGCAGGAGAAGGAACTGGTTGAATACGGGTAGAAAGGCAGCTTCAGTCTTTCCTGTCCCAGTAGGTGCAATCAGAAGGACGTTGTTTCCTTCTAGGATAAGGGGAATGGCTTGTGCCTGGGGTTCCGTAGGGTTCGAGAATCCTCTGTCTTTGATGGCTTCGCGAAGTGGTCTCACTAGCTTGGAGAAGACGTTGTCCGTTGAGTGCACCGAAATCACGATTGGCAAGAAAGGTGTGTCGGAGCCCTTCGAAAAAAAGCTAGCGGAATCAACATGGTATTGCGTCCAGTCTTTGGCGCAGCCTGCAGTTGCACAGACACGGTCCGCCTTGTTCCCGTGTGGCACGCGTATGAGATTGAACTGGTGATGGTCTGAAGCATCTTTGGTGCCAAAGTTCGAAATCTTTACGTACGTAAAGATTATAACAGATCATCCGTAAAACATGCTTGATTGATTAAAGCTGATCGCCGAGAAGACGACTTCGATTCGCTGATGAGAGATGCGACCTTGACCCGATGTCAGAGTCCGACAGCGCGCGAGAGATGCAGATCGCGAGAAACCGGTCTCGAAAATGACAGAGTCATTCAGGATTACCAGAAATTCATGCCAAACCACTGGAATTCCGGAAGTGTGGCAGACGTGGACTCCGCAACTGAGGACCGTGGCTGGTGAAAGGATGTCGGCTGCGCCTAGAAGACGCCACCCACTCATCCCTCCTCAACGGATGAAGTTGATTGATGGCGAAATCCGTATCATAGCGGATCGATGTAAGGGATGCGGATTTTGCATAGATTTCTGCCCGAGAAAAGTTCTTGAGAGCTCATCCAAACTGAACTCAAGGGGAGTCTATCCTCCAGAAGTGAAGAATGAGGACGAGTGCGCGGGATGCACCATATGTGAGAGGCTCTGTCCGGAGTTCGCAATATTTCTAGAACCGAGGAGGCGTTAGTTTGGGCATGTCTGTTCTAACTGGAACATACTTCTCCCAAGGAGACATTGCATGCGCGGAGGGCGCTATCGCATCAGGGTGTAGATTCTTCGCTGGCTATCCGATAACTCCTGCAACTGAGATCGCGGAACACATGGCCAGGAGGCTTCCTGAGGTCGGTGGAGCATATATCCAGATGGAAGACGAACTGGCCTCAATGGCTGCAATAATAGGAGCTTCCTACGCTGGCATCAAGTCCATGACAGCTACCTCTGGGCCAGGCTTCAGCCTCATGGTAGAGAACATCGGATTGGCGGTCATGACAGAGGCACCCTGCGTCGTGGTGAATGTCATGCGTGGAGGCCCAAGCACTGGCACGCCGACATCAACTGGCCAGCAAGATGTCATGCAGGCTAAATGGGGTCCTCACGGAGATTGCGAGATAATCGCCCTTGCGCCAGCGTCTGTTCAGGAGATGTTTGATTTCACAGTCGAGGCGTTCAACCTATCCGAGACATACCGAGTTCCTGCAATAGTACTGGCGGACGAAACTGTTGGTCACCTCAGAGAGCGATTCATCATACCTGAATCCTCATTCTTGAAGATACGTGAAAGAAAGAAGAAGCAACACGATCTTTCAAGTGATTTTCAGGAGCCAGAACTTGTTCCTCCAATGGCCTGTTTTGGAGAGGGGTTCAAAGTCTTTGCCACAGGACTCACACATGATTCGCAGGGGCGGCCTGACACCCGCTCTGACGCTCACTCAGTTCTTGTCACTCGGCTGTGCGAGAAGATACGCAAGAATTCAGACAGAATCGCACATGTCAAACAGATCTACATGGAAGACGCCAAGGTGGCGGTTGTCAGTTACGGGAGCGTGTCCAGATCTGCGCTTGAGGCGGTGAAAATGGCGCGGAAAGAGGGGATGAAGGCCGGTCTCCTCAAGCTCGATGTCCTATGGCCCTTTCCTGAAAGACAAGTCGAGGACGTTGCATCAAGCGTCTCGCGGATAGTGGTTCCGGAGATGAACTGTGGACAGATTCTCAGGGAAGTACAGCGAGTCGCGGGGATCTCGAAAGTGGTCTTTCTGCCCAAAGTAGGGGAGCACGTGCACACTCCTTTCGAAATCTTGGACGCGGTCAGGAGCTGATGGGTCTTGGAGATCGAGCACCCTTTCGATAGATATCTGCGCGATGGGATGATTCCACACATCTGGTGCGAAGGTTGTGGAAACGGCATCATACTGAACTGCTTCATTAAAGCCGTACAAGAGTCGGACCTCGATACCAACAAACTTGTAGTAGTCTCTGGAATAGGCTGCATCGGCAGAATCTCGGGCTACATTAACTCCGACGGCTTTCATACGACTCACGGCAGAGCGATTGCGTTTGCCACAGGGGCTAAAATTGCCAATCCATCACTTGATGTTGTGGTGATAAGCGGGGACGGCGACCTTTTTGCAATCGGAGGCAACCACTTCATACATGCGGCTAGACGCAATCTAGACATCAAGGTGATCTGCTCGAACAACTTCAACTACGGGATGACAGGAGGCCAATCCGGGCCCACAACCCCACTTGAAGCTTGGACTATGACGACTCCTTATGGAAACATAGAGCGCCCATTCAACCTAGTCCACCTTGCCTCTGCATCGGGGGCAGTCTACGTTGCAAGATGGACGGTCATGCATGTCACAAGACTCATCAACTCCATCAAGAGAACTCTACAGAAGAAGGGCTTCACTTTCATCGAAGTTGTGTCACCGTGCCCCGAGCTTTTCGGAAGATATAACCGCATGGGAGATGCTTCCGAGATGCTGCGATGGCTTTCAGAGAGCTCTGAGATCCATCATGGGTATGATACATCAATGGCCGACATTGGGCTAAGACAGAAGTTGATCCTTGGAGAGTTCGTCGACATCGAGAAACCAGAGTACTCAGATCTGCTGAATGCGGCGAACCTCAGAGTCAGGGAGACCCTGGCCAAACAGGAGAGACCGACACTTGTGAAGCTTGAGGGATGAACTTGGTCGAGGAATTGGGATCAGGGAGGATTGAGGTTCGAATCTGTGGATTTGGAGGGCAAGGGATCGTTCGAGCTGGAGTGATTCTCGGCCTGGCAGCTTCAATATACGCCGGAAAGAACGCGGCTCAGTCTCAGTCGTACGGCCCCGAGGCGAGGGGTGGCTCCTGCAGGTCAGAGGTTGTGATCTCCGATTCGGAGATCGACTATCCCAAAGTCGATGTCCCTGACGCAGTCGTCATTATGTCGCATGAGGCGTACAGACGATACGCGAATGAAGTGAAGAAAGATGGAATCCTGATCGTGGATCCGGACATGATCTCAGAGATGGAGAGATCCAGCCCTGCTAAAGTTATTGAGATACCAGCGAGCAAGATCGCAGATGAGTTGGGCAAGCGGATCGTTTCAAACGTCGTAATGCTCGGTGCACTGACCGCCTTGACCAAGATTGTTCCTGCTGAAGCGGTTGAAAGAGCCATTCTCTCAAGCGTTCCCAAGGGTACCGAAGAGCTCAATCTGTCAGCTTTCCGGAGGGGATATGCGTTCGTAAGACAGCAAACCTAACCGCTGTGAGCACTATTTCAGCCTACCCGAAGATGGTCAGATGGATGTGGAAGCACTTGTCAACCGTTATAGATTCTCCAAAGACTCGATCGAAGCTCTCATTGAGGTCTTTAGCGATAGGACGCCCTCAGTCATCGAAGCTCTGAAATCTCCCGGGAATCGGTTTTTCATCCGAGTCAACACTCTGAGGGCTGACCTTGAAGAGATCGTGACACTCTTTAAAAGGCGAGGTGTGGTCGTCGAGACGCTTACGGAGATGGAAGAAGCCGCCTTCATACACATTTCTGGGCCATTCAGGCTCAGAGATTATCCCAAGAAGATTGTGGTCGACAGATTCGCAGCTGAAAGTATCCTCCTAGGGTCACATCTCTACGCACCAGGGGTGAAGAACTGCAAAGAAGTGAGAAGAGGAGAGGTCTTGGCAGTAGTCGACGAAGAAGGCCAACACGTAGCCAATGGGGTCGCAAGACAGGACGAGACTCAGATCCTGAGGGAGCGAAGAGGTCTAGCCGTTGAGATAACGGAGGCCATGTACCGCGTGCCTAGTATAAGAGAGACACCCGAATTTATCCAAGGCCTGATACTACCGCAGTCGCTACCCGCAATGATTACCGTACGAGCCCTAGAGCCACAACCGAATGAAATTATTGTTGACTTATGTGCTTCTCCCGGAGGGAAGACCAGCCACATAGCAGAGATCACAAGTGGTCGATCTTCGATATTTGCGATCGACAGAAGCAAGGAGAAGATCAACGATCTCAAAGCGACACTATCACGACTGGGACATAACAACATAAACTGCATCTGCCATGACAGCAGATATCTGCCAGAAGACTTCGAAGATCTGAAGGCCGATAAAGTTCTTCTCGATCCGCCGTGTTCAGCGCTCGGACTTAGGCCAAAACTGGCTGAGCATATAACACGCAGGGGGATCTCATCCCTTGCCTCATACCAAAAGCAACTTCTCCAATCTGCTTCTAGAGTCCTCAAAGAAGAAGGAAAACTGGTTTACAGTACGTGTACTCTTACTTTGGACGAGAATGAAAAGGTCATCAAGTATGGTCTGGAAGCGCTCGGACTTATGCTCGAATCTCAACCCATCTTCATAGGCAGTCCAGGCAAAGGCAACATTTGCAAAGGGGGAGAAAGTGCTCAGAGATTTGATCCGTCCATTCACGATACCCCAGGGTATTTCATAGCTCGCCTCGTCAAGCGCAGATGTTAGGTTGTCCCTATCGGAACGGCCTTGATCAGCGTCTTCACGGGAACGCCGTCTATAGTCTCTCTCGCCTTCTTGTCAACGAGTGTAAGGATTCCAACGGGTCTCGAGTTCAATTCTCGAAGCGACTGAACGACTACTCTCAATGTTTCTCCCGTATTCACCACGTCATCAACAATGAGTGCCCTTCTGCCCTCGACCTTCGAGAAGTTCAGGCAGATTGCTCCGGCAGCTGCACCTTCTTTGTCCGCGTGTCTGCGAGGTCGCATGACTGCCATAGGTTTCTCTAACTCATCAGCGACAAGAAGAGCGAGTGGTATACCCGAGGGTTCGACCCCGATAATTACCTCAGTCTCTTCAAATTCCTTGCTCTCCAGTGCGGATCTGGCCACTTCCGCCAGCATGTATCCAGCAAGGGTCAAACACCTTAGGTTCGAACCAATCTGGCTCCAATCGACATGGAAATCGTAGATTCCGGCCGGTTTCTCCTTCATGTGCTCCTTCATGAGCAACCACAAGACCGTGTCGGGTTGTACATTCAACTCGTCAGCGATCTCGGTCGTCGTGAATCCTTTGGCTTTGAGTCTCCGCGCTCGCTCAGAGAGCTCATGATATTTCTCTGTACTCAAATTCTCCTGCCCTTCGATTTCCCAGTTGCAGGGAGACGCCTTAAAGACTTTCTTTTGAGGGTTGTCCCACAAACGGGACAGCTCGAGCTTCTCAGATCAGGTGCAAATCTTCTACGGCAGGCAGGACAGAGGAGAATCCAGTCTTGGGAGTATCTGATCCCAAGAGTCGACAGACCAACATACTGGAGATGCAATTTCTCTGCTAGGTTCTGAATCGAGTAATCGTCTGACACCACGGTGATGTCAAGGTTCTTTGAAGAAAGCTCAAGCGCGAGCGCCAAAACTTCAATGTCGGTCTTCGAAAGCCTGTCAATATCGCCGGTTTTTCGGGATAGATCTTCAACTTCGTTAAGGTATCTGGGGCTCGGAACATTCACCTTGAGTTTTCCAACCTCTACCGCCGTCTTGAAGCGGATCCAACTCGTTGTACCGTATAAGAGTTCTGCTTCAACTAGGGGCGTGGTGAACTGTTCCAGCTCAGAGGACGATGGATCATAACCCATGACGAAAGGAGGAAGTATCTAGGACCAACGCTTCTCGCTTCAATTCCTACTCCTCCATCGCAAACTGGAGCCTTCCTTTCAGTCTCTGATGGAAACTCGGTTCCAAGCGTATGAAGACCGCTCGGTGCTTCGATTTCTGCAGAATGACACGTTCTCCGCTCTTTAGATCGTGCCGATGGGCGCCGTCCACGACTGCCACGGCTCTGACCTGAGGCTTCAAGAGGTCTACGATTGTTCTCCCACGTGATGATATCGCGAGAGGGCGCGTCGGGACCAACGGACAGACTGGAGTTAGAATGAAGGCATCCAGCATCGGATCCAGTATTGATCCTCCGGCTGAGAGAGAGTAGGCCGTCGACCCCGTGGGGGTGGCCACTATTAGACCATCGGCTCTGCACTCCATCAGAAGTTCTCCATCCCTCTGAACTCGGAAGAAGATCATCTTCGATGGGACAGCAGAGGTAATCAAGATTTCATTAAGCGCGTCTGGAAGCGGGTTGCCGTCAACAACCACCTCTATCTTAGCGTTGAACTCCTTGACGTAGTTGCCTGCCAGAACCTTTCGAATCGCTTCCATGGCATGTTCCGGCCTTATCTCGGCGAGAAATCCCCTTGTGCCCATGTTGATTGCGAGCATTGGAATCTCGGATCTGCCGAGTTCGAGGCAGGTCCGGAGAATCGTACCATCTCCACCTATGACTATGAGCAACTCAGCGGAGCTCTCGGCCGCTGAGCCCGGAGTGAACTTGTCGGCTTTGGAAGCGATCTCGCGGCTCATCCAGACCTTTCTGCCCTTGGAACTGAGGAATGTGGCGATATTTTTCGCTAGCGAGACAGCCTCTTCCTTGTCTGGCCTGGCCAGGATGCCAACGGTGTCAAACAAGACGATTCACGCCGAAGGTCTATCTTGGATCAAAGGAACACTTAGTTGTTGCGTTCAACTGGAACCGCCATAGTATAATTAAAAAGATCCCTTTTCAAGTATATTCGAAACCGTATCGAGATGAGAAGATGAGCAGACCTATCGATGTGGGCTCAGTGAAGATCGGACATCACATCATCATCGATGGAGAACCATGCCGAGTAGTCGAATACGAGAAATCCAAGCCCGGCAAACACGGCTCTGCAAAGGCGAGAATCGTTGCAATTGGAATCTTCGACGATGGAAAGCGCAGCATTGTGAGCCCAGTCGACGGGAAAATAGAGATCCCAGTCATAGAGAAGAGAAGTGGACAAGTGGTTTCAGTCTCCCAGAATACGCTCCAACTTATGGACATGGAGAACTACGAAGTCTTTGAAATCGGTCTTCCCAAGGAAGAGGAGATTCAGTCAAGAGTACGCGCTGGAAGCGAAGTTGAATACTGGAAGGTTTTGGATCGAAGGAAGATAGTTCGCGTAAAGGAATAGCTGCCACTTGACCAGTCAGACACGCACAAGACACCCATTCGCGCATCATCCAACGATCTGCCTATAGCGGCTGTCAGTCATTTTGTCTAAGTACTGCATGGCCGCAGAGTTTTCCTTCCTGACGTGCTCGACTCCCATCTTGTTGACGGTTTCACTCATTTCCGAGATTATCTTGGCGTACCTGTCGCCCTCTGCCGCCGACACCCACTCCAACCGCAATCTCTCCGGACTGATTCCAATCTTCTCTAGGAGCGGCGGTATCGCCTTGACTCGCTTTTCGCAGTGGAAGTTCCCTGATATGTAATGACAGTCGTAGGGGTGGCAGCCTGAGACGAGGACCATCCCGGCGCCTCTCCTGAATGCCTCGAAGATGAACTCCCTGTCAACTCTTCCAGAGCACATTACCTTAATCGCTCTCACATTAGGAGGATATTGGCGTCTACTCGTCCCGGCAAGGTCTGCTCCGGCGTAGCTGCACCAGTTGCAGAGAAAGGCGAGAATCTTCTTCTCTGGTTCGATTGCGAGAGCGGAGGCGATTTGCGAGGTGATCTGCAGATCCGTGAAACCCAACTGCGTTATCGCGTTACTCGGACAGTCCGCGACGCAGGTTCCACAGCCGTGGCACTTTGCTGGGGTGACGAGGGCCGCTTTCTTTTCCTCTGCAGTGATCGCGCCGTATGGGCACCTAGTCGCACAGATACCACATTTCGTTGTTGTGTTTCTGCATAGTTCGGGCATTACCCATGCGACGGTTGGTTCGATGCTCCATTTGGCCTTTGAAAGGATCCTGGATGCGCGGGCTGCAGCTCCGCTTGCCTGCGCGACGCTATATGGGATGTCTTTGGGTCCTTGTGCACATCCGCTGAGAAATATCCCATCGGTTGGAGTATCCATCGGTCTGAGTTTGGGATGATATTCCATAAAGAAGCCACTGGAGTCTCTCGTGATGTTGAGAGTCCTCCCAAGCTCTTCGGTGCCGCTTCTAGGCACAGCCGCAGGCGACAAGATTGCCATGTCGTACTCGGCGTCTCTGCGCTCGCCCGCGGAAACATCTTCGACTGAGATGATCAGGTTCTTGTTTGTCGGGTTCTCCCCTATTTCAGAAGGCTTTCCACGAATGAACTTGATTCCTTGGATCCGCGCTCTTCTATAGAACTCCTCGTAGCCTTTGAATGGAGCGCGGATGTCTATGAAGTAGACAGTGATATCCATATCCGGATAGTGCTCTTTCAACAGAACTGCGTTCTTGATGGTGTACATGCAGCAAAATCCTGAGCAATATGGTTTCTCCTTCTCGTCACGGGATCCTACACATTGTATGAATGCCACTTTGTGGGGTTCCTTGAGGTCAGAGGGGCGAACAACATGCCCGTTCGTTGGACCTGCTGCGTTGATTAGCCTTTCTAGCTCGAGTGACGTGATGACATTGCTGTATTCACCGAATCCATATTCCTTCATCATTGCCGAGTCGTACAAGTCAAAACCAGTAGCTACCACAATCGTTCCAACCTCGATCGCCTCTTCAACAGGATGCATATCGTAGTCTATTGCGCCCCTCTCGCAGGCTTCTTTGCACTTTGCACAAGTCAGTGGGACAAGCCCAAGACAGCTCTTCTCATCAAGAACGTAGGAAGCTGGGACAGCCTGCGGAAAGGGAATATGAATGGCCTTTCTCCAACTTAATCCTTCGTCGAACTCGTTCGGAACCTCCACAGGACACACTTTGGTACAGTCGCCACATGCGTTACACTTCTCTGAGATCACGTATCGCGGTTTCTTCAGGAGGGTGACCTTGAAGTTGCCGATGTAGCCTTCGGCCTTCTTGACCTCCGCGTAGGTCAGCAGCTCTATGTTGGGGTGACGGCTCGCCTCGACCATTTTAGGCCCAAGGATACAGATTGAGCAATCAAGCGTTGGAAAGGTCTTGTCGAGCTGGGCCATTCTACCCCCGATACTCGCGTCCCTATCAACTAGGTATACGTGGAACCCGTGGTCCGCTAGATCCAGAGCAGAGTGGATTCCAGCCACGCCGCCGCCTATGACAAGCGCTCTGTTGGTTACGGGAACCTCGATCACATGCAAGTCTCGTAGGTGCCTAGCCTTGGCAACTGCCATTCTCACAAGGTCCTTCGCCTTCTCCGTAGCCTCTTCGGGATTCGAGGTGTGGCACCAAGAGCAGTGTTCTCTGATGTTTGCCATCTCGAAGAGATATGGATTAAGTCCCGCGCCATTGACGCATGTCCTAAAGGTCGGCTCATGCATACGTGGAGAGCAGGAGGCTACCACTACGCGATTTATCCCGAGCTCCTTGATGTCTTTCTTTATGAGTTCTTGGCCTTGATCCGCGCACATGTATCGATTATCCCTTGAGACCACAACATTTGGAAGGCTTGCTGCAAAGTCTCTGACCTTGGCACAATCAACCGTTCCAGCGATGTTGAGGCCACAGTGGCAGACATAGACTCCGACACGGGCTTGCTCTTCGCTATCTGCTTTGGCAGTCATTTGGCATCGCTACCCGCGGCATCCAGATTCTTCAAAGGGCTTTTTAAATGTCCCTTAAGGAGACTCGGCCTCTCTTTCTTTTGGCACCAGCTCTGCATCCCGAATTTGAAGATGTCCGCTGTCCATCTTCCAGACTATCTCGGATTCCACTACGCGTATTCTTTTAGAAAAGATGGGTGCGTCCAGAACGAAGGTCTCGGCTTCGCCTCCTTCAAAGGTCAGATTGATGCCATACTTGACGCTGAGTCTCTTCAACTCCTCGAGGAGGGTGGTGTCCAGCCTCCTTCCGAGAATCTCTTTAGTGAGTCCCCACGCCATACAGGCGGTTATTATCGCTTCAATTCCTGATTCAATCTCCTTTCTGAGCAGTAGTTCAGCCTCCTTCCCCCATAGAGGAGCTTCGTGAACCAGTCCCAGTTCCGCGCAAACGATGTCTACACGTTTCTTCTGAAAGGTGCTGGCTATCGCTCCAGATACGATGCCTTCTAAGCCATATCGATACTTCGCCTCGGCGATCAAGGCCTTTAGACTCCTCTCCTCCGAGCCCCCTTGAGGTTCCGCCACGCTCTCTAGTTGCGGCAATTCGAGCGCTTGTGCTTGGAGATTGGTCCACTTCGTATTCGGGTAATGAAACATCAACGACTCTGGAGCCGGGTGTACCGTTATGAGGCAGGTAGCCTCGTGTCGCCTCTTCATCGATTCGATGATTGCAAAAGTACTATCCTTACCTCCACTGAAGAGGAAACCCACCTTCAATGGTTTGCACCTCTTTCAGCCTACACGTCTTAATCGAGTTGCTGACAGCTCTAATAGGATCAGATCGCTTAGAAAGCCTATAAAGAAGGGCCCGTTTTGGAGACTACTAACCTCATAATCAAGAAGGTCGATCTCGGTTGGCTCTGGAGAAGCTAGGAGGCTCCCTTAGTTCGGCCATCCACAAGATTCTCAGGCAACCTATCGTTGATGAGGCGACCGTCAAGGAGCTCGTTAGAGATCTGCAAAGGGCTCTCCTGCAGTCAGACGTCAACGTTCAGCTTGTTCTTGATCTTTCAAAAAGAATCGAAGAGAGAGCTCTTCGAGAGAGGCTTCCCCAAGGAATATCGAGACGTGACCATGTTGTCAAAGTTGTTTACGAAGAGCTGACCAAGTTCCTAGGAGAAAGGCCGACGAAGATCGATCTGTCACCCGAAAGAATCCAAACCATCATGTTGGTGGGTATTCAGGGCTCGGGTAAGACAACGACTGCAGTAAAGATGGCTAGATACTACCAGAAGAGGGGGCTCAAGTCGGCAATAGTCTGCGCTGACACCTACAGGCCGGGAGCGTTCCAACAACTGAAGCAGCTCGCAGAAAAGGTCGGGATCCCCGTTTATGGAGGAGATGGTGGAAAGAACCCAGCCCAGATTGCATCAGAAGGGGTTGAACGCTTATTCACAGAAGGTTTCGACATCATTATCATAGACACGGCTGGAAGGCACAAGAACGAGGCGGATCTGATTAAAGAAATGGTCCTCATGTCAGAAAGGATTCATCCAAGCCAAGTGACTATGGTAATAGACGCGACCATAGGTCAGCTCGCGGCGTCGCAAGCAAAGGCGTTTCATGAGGCGACACCTCTTGGGTCCATCTTCGTAGCTAAGCTTGACGGATCTGCAAGAGGTGGAGGGGCGTTGTCAGCTGTTGCTGCTACGGGAGCGCCGATCCAGTTCATAGGCACTGGAGAGAAGATAGAGGACATAGAACTTTTTATTCCCTCGAGATTCGTCGGAAGGCTGCTCGGAATGGGCGACGTCGAAGGCTTGATTGAGAGAGTCCGAGAGGCCGAGATCAAAGTTCCGGAGAAGAAAGCAAGAGAATTCATGAGCGGCAAGTTCACATTGATGGACATGTACGAGCAGCTTGAGGCGGTTCAGAAAATGGGTCCTCTGAGAGGAATAGTCGCAAGGCTTCCTGGTATCGGTTCAAAGTTGCCTGAAGATGCGACAGACGTCGCCGAAGACAGGCTCAGGAAGTGGCGGTTCATCATACAGTCCATGACCAAGGAAGAGAGAGAGGATCCAAGAATCCTTCAATCGTCTCGAATAAGAAGAATCGCAAGGGGTTCTGGTTGCTCGGAAAAAGAGGTAAAGGAACTTGTAAAACAACATCAGATGATGAGAAAGCTGATGAAGAGCTTGAAGCGAAGAAAACTTCCATTTCAGATGAAGTTTCAGTGAGCAATCTCAAACTTGATCCAAGCTTCCTCTGCGATTAACGGTGGAAGATGAGAGATTTTGGAAAACAGCTTGGTCGAGAAGACATACGAACTTCTGAAGGAGGTGCCCCTCTGCGATAGATGTCTGGGAAGACAGTTTGCGTTTCTCACGACAGGAACCAACAATCTGGAAAGAGGCAGATCTCTGAAGTGGGTTTTGGCAGCCATCGGCCATCAAAGAGCTCTTGTCGACAATCCAGAAGGCTATCGAATCCTCAGAGTGCTCGATGAAAAAGGAGATTCAGACGTAGCCGCGCAGAGTCTTCAGAAACTCGGGAAGAAGTTCGAGAAGACGGTCTTCTCGTGCAAGATATGCCAAGGAAGACTAGGGCACATTCCGCAGTTCGCAGAGAAGATCTGGAGCATGGTTGGTGAAATCGACTTCCAATCATTTCTTGTCGGCGCTAGAGTTCCTACAGATATCACAGAGACTGAGGACGAGATGAAGGCCTCACACCATCTGACTTGGGGGGAGAGCATCAAGTCTGAAATAAGTCGCGAACTCGGAAAGGCACTGGCATTGATCTCTGGGAAAATAGTTGATACAAGAAAGCCAGATCTCAGCATAGTGGCAGACATATTCGATGGCAAATTCGAAATCAGAATCAATCCATCGTTCATAGCTGGGAGGTATAGGAAGCTCGTCCGCGGCATACCCCAAGCGGCGTGGTTGTGCCGGCGATGCCGTGGCAAGGGCTGCGACGAGTGTGCTGGAACTGGGCGCATGTATCCGGAGTCCGTTGAAGAGCTGATATGCAAAACCATCCTCGAGTTCACGGGCGGCAGCAGCGCGAAACTGCATGCGTCAGGCAGGGAGGACATTGATGCGCGCATGCTTGGGAATGGTCGCCCCTTCGTTGTGGAGGTTCGTGAGCCGAGAAGGCGTGCGGTCGACCTAAATCTGCTTGAAAAAAAAATCAACGAAGCGGCCGAAGGGAAGATCGAGGTGCTAAGCCTCCGAAGAGCAGAAAGAAGTGAGGTTCGAAAAGTAAAGAGTGAAGAGAGGTCGAAGAAGGTCTATAGAGCAATCGTTGTCACCTCAAAGAAAACTAGCGATGAAGACCTGACCCGGCTGGAGCGCGCCTTTTCAAACGTCATAGTCAAACAGCAAACGCCCACCAGGGTTCTACATAGAAGGTCAGATAGAGTGAGAGAAAAAGAGATATACGAGGCCAAGGCGAAGAGGCTTGCCCCGAAGAAGTTGGAGCTTACCCTGAGTTGTCAGGGTGGCCTATACGTCAAAGAACTGGTCGACGGAGATGGTGGAAGGACGAAGCCCAGCCTCTCAGAGATATTGGGATCAGAAGCGCGATGTTCCGAACTGGATGTAATTGAGGTTGGAATCGAGGGGTAGCCAGTTGAAGAGATCAAAAGGTTACAGGTCGAAAAGCCGAGGCATATTGAGGAGACCGCCTAGACAGAGAGGGCAGAGGTCTCTAGGATACATCCTCAGAGAATATGAGGTTGGAGAGAAGGTTGGGCTTTACGTAGACCCTTCAACGCACGCTGGAGAGCCGCACAGAAGGTATCACGGGAAGATAGGAAAAATAATGGGAAAGCGTGGTAGCTCGTATCTTGTTCAGGTAAGGGATGGTAGAAGTCTGAAGACGGTAATAGTACGTCCCGAACACATTAGATCCCATAAGACATCCAATTGAGGGACGATGGGTGCCGAGGAAAGTCCTAGATCAGAGATCTGTCTCGATCGCCGAAGTGAAGACTGTCCTAAAGAAAAGGAATGAAGCCGAGTTGGACCAATTTCAGAAGAGAACCCTTGACTATGCAACGAAGTTCTCCAAAATCAACGGTGAAGAAGCTCCGAAATTGGTAGAGAAGCTAATGGCCGACTTCTCCGTAAGCCGAAGTGAAGCTGTGCAACTTGCAAACTGCATGCCCTCGAGCATTGAGGAATGCAGAACCTTTCTGCAATACGGAAAGAGAAAACTGATAACCACGAGAGAGCTAGAGGGATTGCTGAAGGTTCTGAACGAATATCGAGAGGCATAGAACCCAAGACGAGTTTTCATGTTTTGAAACGCGATGGAGAGTTGGCTCTAGGCCTTGGAAAGGAAGAAGTACGAAGAGTACGGATACGTCTTGGACTACGTCCCTCACGGCAGGGCAGGATCACAGAGACAGAGTTACCGAGCTGAGCCGGTTGTACAGATAGTGGGAGAGTCATATTTCACGCTTCTCGAAGCTGCACCTGAACCCGGTGCGGTCTTCTCACCATTCGAGCGCATCTACGTTGGAAAGGACAGAAGAGAGAAGATAAGCCACATAATCGGTAGAATTGGATACGAAGAATTGACATCAACGTCGAGAAGTGATCTAGAGACAGTCATAGAGAGAATGGTGAAATCTCAAGAGAAACGTTTCGTGGAATTCTTCAACAGTTCGCAAGCGATAGCGCCACGAATGCACTCCCTTGAACTGATCCCCGGAATTGGAAAGAAGATCATGTGGACAATCGTCGAATCCAGAGAGGCCAAACCGTTTGAAAACTTCGAAGACATACGCAAGAGAACAGGGCTGTCCGATCCCGGAAAATTCATAGCAAAGAGGATTCTCCAAGAGCTGCGTGGAGAAGAGCGCTACCGAATATTCACCAGACAGATCTAGATTCGTAGCTGAGATATCGGATTGCACGCGCAGCATGGGAAAAGATGGAATGAACCTCAAAGCGAGAGTAAGTGAGCTCGTCGAGCAGAGCGGCATGAGTCCTCGCCAGAGACTTGGGCAAAGCTTCGTTGTTGATGAACTTCTCCTTGGTCGACTCATAAAATACGCAGAGATTCTTCCAAGTGAGACAGTACTTGAGATCGGAACAGGATTTGGGTTTCTGACTGAGTTGCTCTCCAGAGTTGCGCATCAGGTGTACACGATCGAGTTGGATCGGAGACTCTGCCAAATGGCCAGAGAACTCTTGAGAGGACAAAAGAACGTCCACCTGATTGAAGGGGATGCCTTGGAGGTTTCATTTCCAGAGTTTGACAAGGTCGTGTCCAATCCTCCATACGCCATATCTTCAGATCTCGTCTTTCGACTGCTCAGACACACCTTCAGGAGCGGTATACTGACCTTTCAGACAGAGTTCGCGAGGAGGCTCGTCGCCCCGAGTGGAACCCCTGAATACGGGCGTCTCACCGTAATGGTTTATCCAAAAGCAGAAGTCGAACTACTCGAGGAAGTACCCCGGCAATCCTTCTATCCTACGCCGAGGGTTGACTCGACTGTTGTCAGAATTAGACTCAGGCGATCTCCTTTTACATTGAAGGACGTACGCATGTTCGAAGAACTTGTGAGGTTCATGTTCACTCAGCGTCGTCGTATCAGCAAGAAGGTAGTTGAGAGATTTGTCTCTGAGCATTGTCTGTCGAGAGCGGCGTTGGACGAAGTGTTCAAGCTACCGCAGGTGGATCGCAGAGTGTACGAGCTCTCGCCGCAGGATTTTGCGGTAATGAGCAACGCGTTGTCCTAGAGGAGTCACAAGGATGCCGACCAATCTGCCTCCTCAGTGCCAAGCCCAGTATAACAAGGTCATTCAATCGAGATCGCCGTTCGAGAAGCTGAAAAATCTTCAGCTCTTCTTGTCGATGGTTCCTAAGCACAAGCATACAGAACGCCTTCGATTGAATGTGAAGCGGCAGATCGCATCCCTCAAGGTTGAGATTGAAGAGAAAAAGAAGAGGAAAGTGGGAAGTGGTGCGAAGTTCTTTGTAAGAAAGGAGGGTGCCGCTCAGCTCATACTTTTGGGGCCCACAAACGCCGGAAGAAGCTCACTGCTAGCGGCGGTGACGAATGCGAAGCCTCAGATCGCTCCATATCCTTTCACAACTAGGTTGCCTGTTCCCGGGATGCTCCCTTTTCAAGATCTACAGTTCCAGTTGATCGAAGCGCCGGCGCTGACGGTTGGAGCCGCAGACGGAATCTCTTGGGGGCCGAAGGTCTTGACGCTGGCGAGAAATGCTGATGGTCTAATAGTTGCAGTCGACCTCTCCTCAGACCCAGCCTCACAATTGGAGTCGGCTCTGACTGAGCTTAAGAAGGCCGGAATTACAGCGGAGAAGCCCTCATTTGATGTTGAGATAAAACTCGAAAAAGAAGGGACTGGGATTCGAGTGGTGGTTTTGGGTCAGCTCTCAGACTGTACTGTCGCTGATGTCAAGCAACTGCTGCAAGCATTCAAGATAAGCAACGCGACGGTAAGGATCGCCGGAAGCGTCTCAATGGCGGATGTGGAAGACGCTGTCTTCGAGAGCAAACTCCTCTTCAAGCCAACGCTCGTGGTAGCGAACAAGTTGGATACCGACCCTTCGAGGGTAGCCTTGAAGAGTCTTCAGGGGACTGTACCTAGTTCGATCCCTCTAATTGCGATCTCATCCAAGACTGGAGAAGGCTTGTCCGGCTTGGGAGAGAAAATCTTCTGGACACTCAAACTGGTTCGCGTTTATACGAAAGAGGCCAACGAAGCTCAGCCTTCCAGACGACCGGTTGTACTTAGAGAAGGCGCCACAGTTGAAAGCGTGGCAAAACACATACACAGTTCCTTGTTTCGCCTCTTCAAATATGCGAGGATCTGGGGCCCAAGTGGCAAGTACGGAGGCGAGAGGGTTGGACTGGAACACCAATTGAAGGACGGCGACGTGGTTGAAATACACATTAGATGATTGCTGCGTCAAAATAGTCTTGGTCGGGCCAGAATATGAGAGAAACATTGGAGCGATAGCGAGACTCATGAAGAACTTCGGTTTCTCGGACCTTCGTATAGTGTCCACCAAAACACGGGTTGGAAGTGAAGCGATCGCATATGCAATGCATGGCGCTGATTTATTGAGGAAGGCAAAGTTCTACCCAGACCTGGAAAAAGCACTGGCTGATATCGACTTTGTCGTCGGAACCTCCTCTAGAAGAGCGGGAGACGACTCAAATCTGAGTCGCATGGGGATAGAGCTAGCTGGACTCCAGTCAAGGATCGCGAACGTTGGAAACGCTGCACTGGTTTTCGGCAGAGAGAGCAAGGGGTTAAGCAAGAAAGAACTGGATCTATGTGACACCGTATTGACAATATGTGCGAACCCAGCTTATCCAGTTCTCAACATCGCTTCATCTGCCGCAATAATCTTCCACAACCTGCATGGCCAATCATTTCAGGCCAAGGCAAGTTGGTCTTACGCAAACAACAAAGTGAAACGGAAAATCGTCGAGTATTTTATGGAGATAATGGATGTGGCGCAATACCCTCAGCGCAAGCGGAGGCTAGCTGTCAGGGCCTTGAAGAATGTGATGGGCCGATCATCGATCACAAGACGAGAGGCGTCCCTGTTGGTAGGCGTGCTTCGCCGGGCCGGTCATATCTTGAGACATGGAGCCGGGGGAAAGGCGGAACCAATCCGGAACAGTACCTATCAACCTCGGATTGAATACCATTCCGACGAGATATTTCCCGTCCGCTCATGCGATCCAGCTTGCGCTGCGGCAAAGCCCGCATCGACTAAACCTTAAATAACACACGAGTATCCGAAGTTGTAAGCCCGTCATGGCTTGGGAGATATTGCATGGGCGGCAGCAATCGCACCGTCGCGAAGGGGATGCCATATACAAGGACTGAGTATATGCATGGGAGCCCTCCCTCCAAGATAAGCAAGTTCACTATGGGAGAAAGCCCGACCGATTTCACTTGTAGAGTGGCTTTGGTATCCGGAGCTAAGGTTCAGATAACGCATTCGGCTCTTGAGGCTGCTAGGGTGGCTGCTAACAAGACAATCGCCGACAAGCTTGGAGACAAAGGGTACTCATTGAAGATCAATGTGTATCCACATGTAATATTGAGAGAGCACAAGTTTCTGGGTGTGGCCGGAGCCGACAGGTTGTCTGAAGGGATGAGGCACGCCTTCGGAAAGGCTGTTGGAAGAGCTGCGATAGTAAGGGAAGGGCAGAAGATACTTTCAATAGCCACTACGCCCAGCTCCGTAGAACTGGCAAAAGAAGCGATGAGGCGAGCCAGCAGCAAGCTCCCAGCCTCATGCAAGATAGTTGTTGAGGAGACCGGAGGAGACGATACGCCTTGACAAAGCGTTCAGAACGCACTATCCTTTGGTTTGAGGAACTCAGGCGGGAAGACGTTCCGCTCGTCGGTGGAAAGTGTGCCAACCTTGGAGAGATGCTTTCCGCAGGAATACCCGTGCCTCCCGGATTCGCAATTTCGGCAACCGCATACAGACGCTTCATCACCGAGACCGGGATCGCCGACGAGATCTACAAGACAGTAAAGGACACAGTAAAAGACCCGAGAGATCCGAAACAGTACGAAGAGGCTTCGAAGAGAATACGGCACCTGATAGAATCGGCACCTATTCCCCGATATATGTCAGATGCGATTTTGGAAGCCTACCGACAACTGTCGTCCAAATCATCCGCGGCGGAGGCATTCGTCGCAGTCAGATCCAGCGCTACGGCGGAGGATCTCCCGGATGCGAGCTTCGCTGGCCAGCAGGAAACCTTCCTAAACGTGAAGGGCCCGCGAGAACTCTTAGATAGAGTCAGGAAGTGCTGGAGCAGCCTTTTCACGCCAAGAGCCATTTTCTACAGAACCGAAAAGGGATTCGATCACGACAAGGTTCTGATAAGCGTTGGAGTCCAAGAAATGGTTGATGCCAAGTCGGCGGGCGTGATGTTCACGCTTAACCCAGTGACAGGTGATCCAGCCCAGATAGTTGTTGAGGGCAATTGGGGGCTCGGAGAATCGGTTGTCTCGGGCTCGATAACTCCCGATAGCTTCGTCATTGATAAGTCGACAATGGAAGTGTCGAAGAGGAATATTGTCGAGAAACTCACGGAATATATCAAGAATCCTAAGACCGGAGAGACGATTCACGCCGAGGTTCCGGCTGAAAGAAGAAAAGCGCTGTGCCTTACCGATGAAGAGATCTCAAGACTCGGGGAACTTGCGGTGAAAATAGAGAGGCACTACGGCGGAAGAGCTCAAGATGTCGAATGGGCAATCGATAGGAATCTTCCGTTCCCAGAGAACGTATTCATCGTACAATCACGTCCGGAGACAGTTTGGAGCCTCAAAGCCCCTCAGCCTAAACCGGTGACGGCCGAGAAAACTTTCGAGAGGGCAGTCGTTGTAAAGGGGCTTCCTGCCAGTCCTGGAATCTATGGCGGAAAGGCAAAGGTGGCCATGACGACAGAGGTAGCCTCCAAAATAGTCAGCAAAGGCGATGTCTTGGTCACCCAGATGACAAATCCCGACTGGGTCCCATACATGCGCGTCGCAGGGGCCATCATTACCGACATGGGAGGTATGACCTGTCACGCTGCCATAGTCTCCCGGGAATTAGGGGTACCCTGCATAGTTGGAACCGGCAAAGCGACGACGCTTTTGACCACCGACCGAGATTACACGGTCGACGCTAAGAATGGCATAGTGTACGATGGAATACTGCCAGAGATCATGAAGGTAGCGTCTACGTCGATACAGGCTTCAGGTCAAGTCGCGTCCGCGGCCACACCAACTTATGTAGAGCCCGTTCCAGTGACGGCGACCAAGGTCTACATGAATCTCGGCGTCCCAGAGAAGATAGATGACTACAAGAATCTACCTTTCGATGGTATCGGCCTGATGCGTGTCGAGTTCATCTTGGCCTCATACATCGGAGAACATCCGAACTTCCTGCTCGAGACGGGGCAAGGCCAGAAGTTCGTTGACAAGATGGCCGAAGGCATTGGCAAAGTCGCGAGCAGTATTCAACCTCGCCCAGTAGTTGTGAGATTTAGCGACTTCAAGACTAATGAATACGCCCAGCTGAAGGGAGGAGAGAAATACGAGCCTCACGAGGATAACCCAATGCTGGGCTGGCGAGGCGTCAGCAGATACATCAGCTCTCAGTACGAGAAGGCGTTCCGTCTAGAATGTAGGGCCATAAAGAAGTGCAGGGACGAGTGGGGATTGAAGAATGTATGGACTATGCTCCCGTTTGTCCGAGCCACTTGGGAAGTCGAGAGATGTCTGCAGCTTCTGAAAGAAGAGGGGCTGGAACGGACCAGAGATTTCAAGGTCTGGCTCATGGCTGAAGTTCCAAGCATAATCCTGCTTGCAGACGAATTCTGTCCCCTCTGCGATGGATTCAGTATCGGAAGCAACGACCTGACACAACTGGTGCTGGGAACAGATAGAGATAGCCAGATCCTCCCATCGATCGACACTAGATACTTCGACGAGAGGGATCCGGCCGTCAAAAGAGCGGTGGGACATCTGATCAGAGTAGCAAGGAGACACGGTGTGACAGTGAGCATCTGTGGCCAGGCGCCGAGCGTCTATCCCGAGTTCACGGAGTTCTTGGTGAGATGTGGGATAGATAGTGTCAGCGTCAACCCGGACGTTGTGATCCAGACGAGGAAGCTTGTCGCCAGCATGGAACAGAAGGTGTTGCTTGAGAGGCTTGCTGAAGCGAGGGAGAGCCTCTCAGGTCAGAGCGCACACAAAGACGTCGAGAGTTGGTAGCGTTAGTAATAAGAGAGATCTGGTTCTGTCCAAACACTTTTTTTCTCCAGAGAGGATTTCTCCCATCCTTGGCCTTCAGATTGCGTGAGTGGCACAAATGTTTGATCTTGAGGGTGAGCAGGTCGTCCGCACTATCAAGGAAAGGAAGGCAAAACGCGTGCTCTTACAGTTCCCGGAAGGCTTGAAGAGATACGCGATAGCGACGGCTTTGAGCATTGGAAGAGAGACCGGCGCGTTAGCCATAGTCTCGGCTGATCCTTGTTATGGCGCTTGCGACATTGAGGTAGATGGAGCAAGATCTATTCAGGCTGATCTTATCATTCACTATGGACACTGCCAGTACAGCGAGGAGACAAACATTCCAACAGTTTATGTCGAAACAAAGTGGAGAGGAAGCATTTCAGACGTGTTGGAGAGGGTGGTTCCTCTGCTCGCGCCGTACCAGAAAATAGGGCTGGTGACCACTGTCCAACATACGCATCAGCTGGGATCCGCGAGAGAATTTCTGGAGAAGCAAGGCAAACTGGTAAAGATAGGCCATGGCTCGGAGAGATTTGGGCGCGAGGGGCAGATTCTTGGATGCGACTTCTCCTCAGCCCTCTCGATTCAACACGAAGTCGACGCCTTCCTCTTTATTGGCGGTGGAGTTTTTCATCCGCTTGGCCTGGCGCTGGCGACGGATCACGTTGTGATAGCTGCAGATCCGTTTACGCTGAAGGTCGAGAACCTATCGGACAGAAAGAGGAGGACTCTACGCAGGAGATGGCAAGCATTGGAAGCTGCCCGCAAGGCTGCTAGAATAGGGATAGTTGTTGGACTCAAGAGCGGTCAGAAGAGGCTTGGTGAGGCGTGCAGAATCAAGAAGATGCTGGAAGATCTTGGGAAGGAAGCTGTCTTGTTGTGTTCGCGGGAAATCTCGCCTGAACATATCGCGAACTTCACCAACTTGGAAGCCATCGTAGAGACAGGCTGCCCGAGAATTGCTGTCGACGACTCATCGAGGTTTTCGATCCCTGTTCTCAACCAGAGAGAAGCAATGATTCTTGTCGGAGAAGACTCTTGGGAAGCATATGCTGGTGAAACATAGAGGGCCATCCCTGTCATACTGCACACCTACATGGCAAGAGACAGCTTCCGATGAATGAGTGGACTGGAATGCCGCTAGGCAAAGATACTGGAGCAAAGATGACTCGGAAGCAACTTGAGATCTTCCTGAGCAGGCTCCAAGGAATTGCCAGTCCAAAACTCGGGCTTGAGCAATATCCCACTCCTCCCGAGATTGCCTCGGCAATCATACATTGGGCGAACCTAGCTCATTATGACATTAGAGGAAAGAGGGTCGTCGACTTGGGAACGGGAAACGGAGTACTGGCGATTGGAGCAGCGAAGGCTGGCGCCTTGGAAGTGGTTGGAGTTGAAAACGACAGGGAGTCAATTCATGTAGCCAGCATGAATGCACGTTGTGCTTCAGTCGATGTCAGCTGGATCATGGGGGATATAGATGCCATTCGGGGCAGATTTGACACAATTTTGATGAATCCACCCTTCGGCACGAGAAGAAGGCACGCGGATCTCAGATTCTTGAAGAAGGCTTTGGGAATTGCAGGAGTCACATACTCAATTCATAAGAGTTCGACGAGAGAGTTCGTGATGAAGTTTCTTCAACGAAAAGGGGCGAAACTAATCGAGGTCTTCCCATCCCGGCTTGGGATTTCGCACCTCTACCCTTTCCACACGGACAGGCGGAGAACCATAGAAGTTGACATCTACAGGATTGTTGGTCCTCTCAAACAGATTGCGGAAGGCCCCCCTTCAGAGGCACGTGAGGAATCCCAAGACTAGGTATTTATAAGACAGCAAGGCGGCTGATAGTGAGTGCTCTTATCGACTATGATGTTCCGCCGCCTATTGTGTTGACAAGATAACAGCCTTAGGTGAAGGGCCTGAAATGCGTGAGAACAAGAGGAGTGAAAAATTCGTCGTCCCAGGAGAGAGGCTTGGAGTAATAGAAGAGTTTGACTCGGGAGACGGAACCTATTCTGAAAACGGAACCATCTATTCACTGGTTTTTGGACAGACTCATCTCGATCTTAGGAACAAGAGAATATCGATCCGTCCGCTGGGTAAAGCTCCACTCATGCCCATAGAAGGCGACATCATAATAGGTCAGATAACTACCGTTCAAGACAAGATGGCAAACGTCAGGATTCTGGAAATCAATTCAAAGCCTAGCCAGGCCAACTTCACTGGTGTGATGCATGTATCCACGGCAAGTCCGGACTATGTGGGAAGCCTAAACGAGATCTTCAAAGTCGGAGACGTTCTAAGGGCGAAGGTGATAAGCATAAAGAACCGTACCTACCAGGTGGCAACGACGGAACCAGACTTGGGAGTGCTCTATGCCTCCTGCTCCAAATGCGGCTCGCCCCTTATGGTTCAAGGATCCTCGCTTGGCTGTCCCTCTTGTAGGAATGTCGAGAGGAGAAAGATTGCCAAGGATTATGGTTCCTTTCCTATGCAGTGACTTGAATTTCAGAAGCTGACCGAGGAGAACATCATGAAACTCAAGCTTCTTGAGAAGAAGGCTGGCGAAATGAAAATCGAGATAGAAGGGGAAGCTCACACATTCTGTAACCTCCTTCAAAGAATGTTGCTTGAGGATAACGATGTTGAGTTTGCAGGATACGATATCTCCCATCCCTTGGTCTCTAAATCTGTCTTGTACCTTAGGATGAAGGGCAAAAAGAAGCCGGAGGACGCTCTCAAAGAGGCGGCAAAGAAAATATCCGATGATGCGATGGAGCTCAAGACGAAGTTCCAAGAGGCCTTGGAACAAATCAAGATTGAGCCGAAATGAAAGAGACTTCGCGGATAGCCTCCAGATTCACAAACCTCAGAGAAGCGCTTGCTGACAAGGGACTTGCCCAACTCGGAGACACAATAATCAATTTCGCCTTTTCGGTAGCCAAGACGGTGCGAATCGGGTGCCCGACGGGTGCGAGAGTAGACAACCAAGTCCTTGCACAGGCGGCAAGGCAATCAGGCCTTAGAAGGATTATGGGATCTCGTCTGGATAGGCACGACATTGCAGACGCTGCAGAAGCAGTTCTGGCGTTTGCATGGCTCCGGGATTTGATCAGCATAGAAGAAGTTGTCGCCATACTCGCGGACAGGCCATCGGATGAGCTCGTCTCCATGACACGTTTGATTTCCGAAGTGATCAGGCGCCTCGAGAAAATCGCCATGGCCTGACACTTAAGCTGGAATCATTAGGAGGACGCAGAGATCGAAACGTTGAAGAATCCATATCAAGGAACCGCAGAAGATTGAAGAAGATGTGAGCCGCTCTGTTCGCCAAGTTTCGGATAATTAAACCTGAGATCCGCCTGATAGGGGTCGATGATGCGCCTTTCGTCCCTCGCTCAAAGTCAGAGACGGATGTGGTTGGTATTGTGTGCCGCGGTGGGCTGTGGATTGAGGGTGCCATGAGGACCAAGATCGAAGTTGACGGTTTGGACGCCACTGAGAAAATCTCTGACATGATAAGGAATTCTACACATTATCCTCAGATCCGAGTAATCATGCTCCATGGTATCACATTTGCCGGCTTCAACGTTGTCGATGGAAATGCGATGGTAGAAAGGACGAAAAGACCTGTCATAGCTGCCACCAAGGAAAGGCCTAACCTTGCTAGAATAGAGGAAGCCATTCGCAGTCTTGAGTCGTGGAAAGAACGCCTAGAACGGATTAGGCGCGCCGGAGTGCCAGTCAAGGTCTACACGCGCGGCATCAACGAACCTATATACATGCACTCCTTCGGCATGCAGTTGGAGGATGCGAAGAAGATCGCTAAGATATCAGCCACACGTGCAAGCATTCCGGAGCCGCTCAGAGTCGCCCATCTCATAGCTTCCATGGCGACTCAAGACTCTAAAGCCCCGACACAATAGATTCTGAGAAGCCGCAGCCGCGAGGTTTCCAGACGACTCGAGAAAAGTCGTATCTAGATCTGTTATCTCCATCAAAAGGCTTAATAGAATCCGAACTCAGGAAGTCTGAGTCTTGGCTGCTGGAGAGCAAAGACATGGAGTTTTGTCCTCGGTGCGGCATGAGGC
>Ga0209314_10000199_pt1 | contig 26557 bp, 21 predicted proteins | sample I19B2metaG_FD_184146 | JGI IMG/M metagenome (GOLD analysis project Ga0209314, IMG submission 184146) | Lake sediment bacterial and archeal communities from Gulf of Boni, Indonesia to study Microbial Dark Matter (Phase II) - ​I19B2 metaG... | ecosystem: Environmental > Aquatic > Freshwater >... | reverse complement strand
CGTGTGAAACCCAGGTTTTCGCCCAGTACTCTAAACCCTCTCTTGCAGAGTGACTCCGCCAGCGCCTTAGCGTTCGCCACAACCTGCCGCGCGTAGGGTTTCCCGAAGGCGAGCATCTCTGACAAGGCTAAAGCCATAGCGTGTATTCTATTATAGTGGAAGTTGTCGTGCATGGGGGGGTATACGACGCCCGCGACTTTTCTGAAAACGGTTGCGGTGTTTGACGCTGTGAATCCTCCTTGGGGACCTGGGAAGGTTTTATGCGTGCTACCCATGAGGATCTCGGCGCCTTCCCTTAGGGGGTCTTGAAACTTACCTCCTGCGATGAGCCCTAGGACATGGGCGCCGTCGTAGGCAACGTGGGCTTCAACCGCTTTAGCCGCCTCAGCGAGTTCCTTCACCGGCTGTGGAAAGAGCATGAAGCTTGTGCCTAGGATTAAAAGCCTCGGCTTCTCCGCTGTAATGACTTTACACGCTTTATCAACGTCGATGTTCAACCCCTCAGCGTCGAAGGGTAAGGGCTTATACCGGCGTTGAAGAGATGGTGAAACCTTGAAGCCTTCAACCATGTAATTGGTATGTCCTCCATCCAAGTAGGCTGTGTTCAGTACCGTGTCACCGGGTTTTGTCAGGGATAGGAGAACGGAGACGTCGGCGATGTTCCCTGAAAGAGGTCTAAGGTCTACGAAACCGGCTTGAAAAAGCTTTTTCGCCAAATAAACCGCGTTGTTGTATACCTTGACGATGTACCGTGTACCTGTATAAGACTGGTACGAGGTTACTCCGCGTAAACCCTTTAGGCTTCCATACCTGTGGGCGAAGTCTGAAGCTAAGGCTTCTCGCACGCTAAGGCTCATGACGTTCTCTGAGGCGATGAGGTTGATGCAGCTTCCCCTCCACCGTGTATGCTGGATGGCAATCTGTATCAAGCGGCTGAAGTCTTCCCTCAAGGTTGAAGCCTCTGACAGATCATTCCATGTGCTTAAACTTGAAAAGGCTTAGGGTTGAGGCTCCACGTTCTGGGATTTAGAAAAGATGCTTCCCCTTTAAGCTTCAATTTTCAGTGAAACATGGTCTCGGCTTTATCGATGTCTTAGATCCGCGCTTCGTATACCCTTTTAACAAGCTCCATGGTCTTCACAGCATCTCTGAAGTTGGTTTCAGGCTGTCTGTCTTCTTTTATGCAGTCGATGAAGTGGCGGTTTTCAGCGTAGAAGCCGTAGTACTTGAAGCGTTCCCCGCTTCCAGCCGCTTCAACCGCCGTAATGACATGCGGCTTCTCCTCGTTGTTAGCGTAGATACACGCCCTATCGTCTGGGTCGATGAAGGCGGATATACCTTTAGCGTGCATTTCAAAGGTGTGCACTCTTTTCCCCGCAACCCAGTTTGTGAGGAGAAGCCCTGAAGCCCCGTTTTCAAACCTTAGGACAGCGTTGAAGCTGTTCTCGTAGTCTACGTAGAATCTGCTGATGACGCTAGAGAGGCTTACTACTTCTCCTCCCATCCAGCGGAGTGTGTCAACAGCATGTATGGCGTCGCATGTGAGAACATCCACGGCGCCGTCGTAGTAGGGGTGGTGGTTTAACACGTGTTTGTAGAAGGTTGCCGCGCATTGAACGAGTGGACCATGCACTTCAATGATCTCCTTTACCCTTCGCATGAGGGGGATGAAACGCCTGTTAAAGGCAACCATAGTCTTACAACCGTTCTTCTCAGCCTTTACAGCCATGTTCCGCGTCTGATCCAAGGTAACACCCGGGGGCTTCTCGATGAAAACGTTTAGTCCCTTGTTCAAGCAGTTGACAACGGGGTCGTAGAGGTGGTGAGGTGGCATTATAATGTAAACGGCGTCAAGCTTTTCACCGTCAATCATCTCTTTGTAGTCTGTGTAACGCCTATCAACCCCATACCTTTCCGATGTTGTGGTTAACCTCGTCACGTCCAGGTCACAGACCGCGGCGATCTCCACATCCGTGAACTCTGCGAGAGAGGGGTAGTGGGCGAAGTTAGCTTGGGCACCTGCCCCGATCATTCCAACCCTAACACTGTCCATAAAAGATCTCCGTGAACGTATTCAACCATTTTTCCTAGATCTTTACCAAGGAGTATAGGCTGAGGGTTTTTATTCAGCAGGTTTTCCAGCCCAGAAAGCGCCGCGTGTCAGAAGGATTCTGAAGCCTTCTTGTCTGCAGGCTTCAGGGTTGTGGCCGAGGGCGAGGTAGAAGACCCTTCCCTTCCCCCAAGGCTTGGTCCAAGCCACAGGCATGGCTTTACCCCGCCAAAGAGCCGAGCAGAGGATGTTCACCCGCGAGTCATAGTCTAGGATGTACTGTTCGTCTTCAACGGTGAATTCAACCATGTCCTTCGTGATCGGATGCTCAGGGTCTACGATGCTTACTTGGTACTGTCGGAAACGTGGGTGGGTGACGAAGTAACCTCCGATAAACGCACGGTAATCCGGGCTGTCGCGGAAGGAATCTGCCGCGGAGTGAATTCCCACGAATCCTTTACCTTGGGCGATGAAGTGCGATAGACCGTTAAGCTGGGCGTCCGAGATCTCGCCGACGGTGTAGTAGAATACAAGGAGATCATACGGGGTGATTTTTACCGTCTCCAAAGCTGAGAGGTCTTCCTCGACTTTTATCACATCAAATCGTCCATCTGCCCTGAGTATGTCCTCTATGACCTGCCCACATCCTTTAAAGTCGTGGATCTTGCCTCCTACAAGGAGAAGCGTCTTAATTCTATCCATGCATCAGACTATCACGTTACGAGCATTTAGTTCTTTCCTCACTAGGTAGGGAGTGTAAAGTCACGGACAGGATCTTAGCCGTGTTCCAGTTTTATGTTGAATCATAAAATTGATATGCTCCCGAAGATATGGGCGTCAATATGGATGAAACCTTTTTTCAAGCTCCTAGGATGAGGAGAGATACACGATGTTTATAACACCCGTTATGATGGAGAAGGCTCAAGCCAACATCGTTAAGCATGCATGGGCCGCGGGGGTTCAACGTCAACTCGTCGAAGACGCGCAGCCTTGGCTTTCATTATCAGACGATGAGCTTTGGAAGCTTATGTTCGGTAACACGGTCACACGTTCTTGGATGGTTTGGTCGAACGGATACTGCCCAGCCTGCGGAGGTAACGTGACGATGTACGAGTGGGAGATCGATGCTTTGAAGATGCCTTGGAAAACCCGATGCCCCCACTGTAAAACGGTCTTCCCAAAGAATAACTTCTATGATTTCTACCGTTCTGGGCTCGATGAGCATGGTGTTTTTAACCCAAGGCTCGCTGACCGCTCCCTCCTTTTCAACCTTGAGCACCCTGACCCTGAAGACCCCCTGCATATGTTCGGGGTAGATGATGGGGAGGGCTACGTGGAAAACGGTAAACGCTGGCGGTTCATCGGGGCATACCTTATCTACGGTCAGTGGAAGCAGTTGGTGTATGGAGGTATCAGGAAGCTCTCAGCGGCTTACGCGGTAACCGGGGACCCCAGGTACGCACGTAAGGCCGGGATTCTTCTCGACCGGGTAGCCGACCTCTACCCAACCTTCGACTATGCAAAGCAGGGTTTAACATATGAGAACCCAGGTAGCGCTGGCTATGTCTCGGTGTGGCATGATGCCTGTGAGGAGACACGGGAGTTAGCCCTCGCGTATGATCTGGTGCGTGAAGCCCTGCGGCGGGACAGATCATTGGTGATTTTTCTATCAGCGAAAGCGGAGGAGTACCATGTTTCAAGTCCTAAGGCTTCGAGTGAAGATATCCTCTGGAACATCGAGGAACATATCCTTCGAGAAGCTGTACGTAACCGTCAGAAAATTCATTCAAACTATCCCCGCCCCGACATAACGATCGCTACGATTCAAACTGTCTTAGCGTGGCCGCATAACCGTGCGGAAGTAATTGCGATACTCGATGAGATGCTTGAGAAGGCTACGGCTGTAGACGGGGTTACAGGTGAGAAAGGCTTAGCGGGATACTCTTCATACGTTGTCCAAGGCATCGCCATGCTTCTAGAACAGTTTTCACGCTTAGACCCGGATTTCCTCAGGAATATGTTTAAACGGCATCCTAGGTTACACGCAACCTACCGCTTCCACATCGACACATGGTGCCTCGGAAAGTATTACCCGCAATCCGGAGACACAGGTGGGTTCGGTTCTCCGACGCCGCAGTACGCCGCGGCGGGGTTTACGAAGAGCCCTGGGCTTTCACCTTCCATGTACACTTTCCTATGGCGTCTCTACGAGCTTACAGGCGATGAGGCTTTCGTGCAGGTGCTCTATCAGGCAAACGGTTACTCCGTGGAAGGACTCCCCTACGACCTGTTCGCCGATGATTTCGAAGCCTTTCAGCGAAGGGTTCAAAACGTCATCGCGCGAATGGGAAGCGTTATCCACCTTGGAAGCGTGAATAAGCAGGAATGGCGTATAGCGATTCTCCGTTCGGGTGAATGTGTGAACGCCCGCGCGGTGTGGCTTGATTACGATTCAGGTGGAGGACATGGACACATGGATGGTATGAACCTGGGGCTTTTCGCTAAAGGCCTAGACCTTATGCCCGACTTCGGCTATCCCCAGGTTCAATACGGTGGCTGGCGTACCCCTAAAGCCCTCTGGTACCGCATGACCGCGGCTCACAACACCGTCGTCGTAGACGGTAAGAACCAGCAACAAGGCGCGGGCGTGACCACTTTATGGGCGGATGGAGCGCAGTTCCACGCCGTCCGTGCCTCAGCACCTAGGCTGGTTGAGGGGAAGCAGTACGAGCGGACCGTCGTCGCCGTTGATGTCTCCGACCGGGATTTCTACATCTTAGACGTATTCCGAGTTGTCGGAGGCTTTGACCATGCTAAATTCATGTACAGCCACTTTGGAAAAATCGCAACCCGCGGTCTAAGGCTTATCCCAACCGATGGGTATGGATACGAGACGCAAACGCGTGGTTTCCAGTACGATCCGGCTCCTGAACCCGGCTGGAGTGCTGACTGGACTATCGAGGACCGTTATGGACTTAGAGAACCAGGCTCTGAAATCCATCTCCGCTACACCGACCTAACCTCTAAAGCGCAGGCATTTACCTGTGAAGCTTGGATCGCAGGGCGTGGACTTTACTTGAAGGAGGAGGTTTGGATTCCCTGTGTCATGGTGCGTCGACGGTTGGAGGAAGCACCCCTTGCATCTACCTTCGTCGGAGTCATTGAACCGTATGAGGTACAATCGTGCATCTCTGAAATCCATCGACTACCTTTAGAAGCCACCACTGGGGAAGCCTATCCGGATGCAAGCGTAGCCGTTGAGGTTCAATTTACTGATGGCCGCAGCGACCTAATAGTCACAGCGGATGCGGAGAACCCACTAGGACTCATCAGTTCAAAGTACCAAGGCGAGTACATGGTTGAGAGGAAGTGGGACGTGCACGTGAAGGGGGAATTGTGTCTAATCCGTCGAAGTGAAGGTGGTGAGGTTGAGCGCATCGTAGTTTGCCACGGAACCTCCCTGCGCATAGGTGACCTTGCCTTAGAATTAACAGAGGAAGCGGATTTCATTGAGATAGGCTTCCAAGAGGGTCACCCTGTCGGTGTCTCAGGGGAGCTTGAGAAGATCCGAGGAGTTACACGCGGGGGTGTTAATTTATGGAAAAAGGAGCTAGGATAATCAGGGTTCCAGCCAGCTACTACCAGCAGTTCGACGCGGATTTCAACCGCGAAGTGCCCGCAGAAGGGTATGGCGGCTGGAAAAGGGCGGAGGTAGAGGTTTCCTTACAGCATACAGCTGTCGTAGTGATGCACGCCTGGGACTGTGGGACGCGTGAGGAATACCCCGGATGGCATAGAGCTGTTGAGTATATTCCAAGGTCTTATGAGATCGCGCGAACGGTTTTCCCACAGCTACTCTCGGCGGTGCGAAACTCGTACCTTAAGCTTTTCCACGTCGCGGGCGGAGGTGATTACCACAAGAAGTACCCGGGTTATAAAAGAGCCTTAGAGTTGTCAGGACCTGAGCCAAAGCCTTTTGAAAGGGTTAAGCCTGACCATGTCCTTGAACGCCTAAGGAAATTCCGAGCGGACCATGTTTTTGTAGGCGCTCACAACCGCGCTGACGTTCAACGGGGGTCGAAGAACCTGAGATTTCTCCCTGAAGCTGAGCCTTTAGGTGACGAGGGTGTCGCTGATAACGGGCATCAGCTCTTCGCACTGTGTAAAAACACCGGTGTGAACCACCTTGTCTACGCAGGTTTCGCCATCAACTGGTGCCTCCTGCTTTCACCCGGGGGGATGCATGATATGCACAGTAGAGGCCTTATGTGCTCAGCGTTCCGTCAGGCAGTGACCGCTGTGGAGAACAAGGATACGGCTGGTAAAGAGCTTTGTAAAGAAATCGCTCTATGGCGGGTCGCTGTAGCCTTCGGGTTTGTATTCGATGTCGAGGACTTCATCTACGCTTTAAAAACCAAGGCGGCAACATAGCCTTATAGAAATGCACTGGATCGAGTGTAAGGGAGGTTTGGATTTGAGGATAGACTGCCACTGCCACGTAGCTCGAAGTTTTGAAGGCGCAGACTGGACGAACAGTGACCTGGTCGAGGCAGCCGACCGCCTTGGCATAAACCTGCTATGCGGTTCAACACCTATCACCCACGGCATGCCTACCCCCGATGCGGTTCGCGAAGCCAACAACGTCACCTTAGAGGCTATGGGGGAGTACCCAGATCGAATCTATGGATACTGCTTCATCAACCCCGGTTACCTTAAGGCTTCGATGGAGGAGTTGGAGAGGTGCATACTGGGAGAGGGGATGATAGGGGTAAAGCTCTACAACCAGTATTTCGCGAATGAGCCCGTAGTGTTCCCGTTTGTAGAGAAGTCCATAGAGTGGGGTGTTCCTATACTCATCCACGCCGCTCACGCGATGGATGAGGATACGCGCCGCAACCAGCCTAGGCTCAGCGACGGCTTCCACATAGCTGAGCTTGCCCGGATTTACCCCGAAGCCACGCTTATAGAGGGACACATCGGCGGTGGGGGAGATTGGGAGTGGAGCTTGAAAGCGATACGGAGAGTTCCAAACGTGTACCTCGACACAAGTGGAAGCGTGGTTGATGAGGGTATGATCGAAAAGGCTGTTAACATGCTCGGTGCACAGCGTGTGCTGTTTGGAACCGATTGCGTCATGGAAGGCGGGGTGGGTAAAATCCTAGGCGCCGAGTTAACGGATGTGGAACGTGAACTCGTTTTTTGGCGTAACATGAAGCGTTTACTGGAGCTGAGAAAGGTGTGATCATAGACGCGAACACCTACATTGGGCACTGGCCGTTTAGAAGGCTTCGCTACAACACGGTTGAAGGCCTCGTTAAACTCATGGACCGCTGCGGTGTGGACAAAGCCGTATGCGGTTCCATAAACAGCGTCTTCTATAAAGACTGCCAGGAAGGTAACGAAGAGCTTGCTGAAGACGTTGATGAATACCCTGAGCGAATCATCCCCTTCGCCACGGTTAACCCCGCCTACGTCGCTTGGAGAGAAGACCTTGAAAGGTCCGTCAAAGATCTTGGGATGAAGGGACTTCGCATATACCCTTTATACCATAACTACAGCCTCGCAGACCCAAGGTTAGGGGAACTTCTAAAGGAAGCCGCGGCGCTCCGAGTCCCCGTGGAGATCCCGCTTAGAATCGTCGACGTCAGGCAACGTCACTGGATGGACGTTACGAGAACCCTCACCCTCGACGAGGTTGCTGGCCTAGTGAAGGCTTATCCAGAAAACCACTTCATCCTCCTGAATGGAATAGGATACGAGAAAACCCAGTTTGCGGAGATGAAGCAGAATAATTACCGAATAGAAATCTCAAGGCTTACAGTACTACTTACTAAGACAATTCCACGCCTCATTGAGACCCTAGGCGCTTCCAAGCTTGTTTTTGGGACAGGCATGCCTTTCAGCTACCCTGAACCCGCCCTCCTGAAAATGGAGCTGTTGGAAGCGGGTCTCGAGGTGAAAGAGGCGATATACTGGCGGAACCTCGCTGAGTTCCTCCAATAGGAATTAGGAATTCCATACCCCAGCAGATGAATAGATATTCAACAATCAACTCCCTACGCTTCCAAGAGAGAATCTATTGGAAAATAAAAACGATGCAGTCGTCTATTTTAACCGGCGGAGTCGAAAAGCTTATAGCTGTTCCCGGTTCATCATCCCAAGCTGCCTTGTGACTAGGAGTGCTCTTAAACCATGGAATCAAGTTGGGTATATTCAGAGAGAAGAGGGGACACCCTCGTCTTGGGAAATGAGCTTCTGGAGATACGCTTCTGCGCATTTACTGGAAGCCTCTTGGGAATCGAGAATAGGAAGTCGGGGATCCATTATGTGAAGGGCGGTGAGTCTTCGCCGGTCTTTTACCTATGGACTTTGCTTTCGGATAAACTGCATCCACATGGGCCTAGTTATGGGAATGATTCGGAGCCCTTTAAACTTCGACTTCCAAGTGCGAAGACTTTCAAAGGATACAGGTTTGAGAATACAGCTGAAGGGCGTATACTATATGTTCAACATACATTACTCGGTTGCATCGATGTAACGTACACCATCGAGGTGAAACGTGGTTGTGCACTCACCTATTGGCAAATCGGGATGGAAAATCGCTATAAGGATCTCAGATGGGGACAAGTTGTCGGTGTCGGTTTTCCACAGCTTGCAGGTCTGCAGATAGGTGAGAGGCATGATGACGATGTGCTTGTAAGACCGAACCGATTTGGGGAAAAGATACATGACCCTGTCTCAAAGTCCGGAACATACCCTGTAAACCTATGTTATGAAGGGTTTGCGTCGATGATGTGGATGGACCTCTACGATGCTGAGGGAGGCCTATTTCTCGCCAGTTACGATAAAACATTGCTGATGACTGAGCTTGAATCTGAGGCGGACGCTGAGACAGGAACTATGAGAATGGGAATGCGGAAATACGCCTATGTTCCACCGGGTAAAACATGGGTCTCCGAGCCCTACGTGGTGGGGGTGCATAAAGGTGACTGGCATTGGGCTGCTGATGCCTACCGTTGCTGGGCTGAGTCCTGGATGTGTAAGCCTAAGGTTCCAAGTTGGGTGAGAGAATCTGATGGATGGTATGGCGTAGGCTTAGGACCTATGCATTACAATGAAAGTGAATCAGGTTATAAGTTCAAGGACATTCCTTCGCTCTATGAGGCAGCTGAATACGTGGGATTAAACTGGGTTGAAGTTTGGGGACAGATGGTTATGAACGGCTGCTACCGATTTTACTACCCCGACCCTTACTTAGGAGATATCGAAGAGTTCCGTGAAGCCATAAAGGAGGTTAGGAGTAGAGGTGGGCATATAGGGTTCTACGTTAACGTTCAAGCCTTCGACCCTAGGTTTCCAGAACTCCCTCAGAAATACGAGGGTAAAATACCCCCTGATGTGCCCACGCCGAGTTGGTGGGATGAGTTTAAAAACTATGCAGCCGTCCATTTCGACGGTTCCTACGTGAGGCAGTACATAAGGGCAGAAGAATGGTCTGACGGGTTTAGGATTATGTGCACCGCCTCCGAGGGATGGCGGAGGTACCTGCTTTACTGGGCAATCGATAAGTACGTGAAGGACTATGGAGCGGATGCCATGTACATCGACCAAGTGTCGTCTCCACCCGTTGAGTACTGCTTCAACTTTTCACATGGTCACCGTCACCACGGTGCATGTGTACAGGGACGCGTGGAGATATTGAAAAGAATGGTCGAGGAGGGTGGAAAGATTCTCCCGCATTTCGCCCTTATCTTCGAAGGAAACGGAGACGCCGCCGGCCAATACGGGCATGTACATCTGTACACAAGCGTGGCTGGGCAGACCAAGTACCCGTATCCTGAAGTTTTTTCCTACACCTTCCCCGATTACATAATCATAGACGGCTTCGCCAACGGCTGGAATCAGGAAACAATGTCCAACTACTATCCAGGAACAGTGGGAAGGACATGGCGGAAAGAGGACGTTGTGAACAGGGTTTTCCTTCTCGGTTATAGGTTTGACTTATGCGTTCCATTGAAGATTGGTGACCCATTCACAGAATACGTTAAGAAGGTGATAAATCTCAGGAAACGTGTAAAGGCATACCTTTACAACTCAAGGTTCATGGACGACATCGGGCTTAATGAACTTCCAGGGAACGTGATGGCTAAGATATTCCATCACAGCGAAGCCCTAATAATCACGGTTCTCGATAACAGGTTCTCGCGGATGCCTTTCCAACTGGAGATAGACTTAACTATGTATGGAAATCCAGGCATAAAGGAGGTATACATACACACGCTTGAAGGTAGCGAAGAGCTAGAACACGTGTTAGACTTAGAACCTTCAAGGATTACATTAGTTGTTCCACCAAACGAGTTATCTACCTTATTGATCCACTTCGCTGGAAAACCGTCTTAGGAGTAAAAACGCATAAACCTGCTGCGGTAACGTTGAGCTTCGGGTCTTAGTCCCAGTTTGAATCATTCTCCTAAGCTGCTTATGTATATTTTGAAACCTTCTTGAAGGATGATTACGCTGCACAGTTACCTAAGTACCTGGTTTAGACCTTTAAATACGGACTGTGTCTTCCCATGAATCCCATTTTGTCTTCAGTTCGAATTCCCAGTTCTCCCGGTCTGTTTTAAATGTCCCAGCGTGGATGACATCAGACCTGTGCCTGAGGTCGTAGACTGAGGGCTTGTCAGCGGAGAAAACCTCCTTTCCCTTGAAGAACAGTTTCATTCCATCGATGAAGGCGTAAGTCAACATGTCATCTGCGAAACGTGTGTAGGTGTAAGCGGCGTCTGAAGCCAGCTCGCCATACCGGGTTTCTCCCCCTTCATAGGTATAGACTGGCCGCGTATGAGGTCTGGTTAAGCCGATGGAGAGGTCGTGTTTCACGCAGATGAGTACATCACCATTCGGTGTACGTAACCGGATGGCGTCCGCGTTGGGATACCGGTCTGTGTTTACCCCCTCAATTCCTCTGAGCACCCAGTCAACAGATTCATCGACTTTATAGGGGTAAAGTATGCTGATGAAGGATATTAAATCACCTTTTTTAAAGCGCTTCGAGGAGGTTTGGTACACGCATTTCTCAGGGAGATAACTGCGCATCGCCTCATCTACCCCGGTTGTCTTCTCTGCACCCGGATGGAAGTAGATGAGCAGCCTAGGTCCTTTCTCGTTAATCCAAGCGCGGCGCCTCCGCTCTTCAATCGTTATCCCCGGATTCCCCCATGCGCCAACAAGCCCTATGAGCTCGATGGAAGTGTCGTAGCAATCCGCGAAAGCTTCACGAACCTGCTGCGTCCAGTATAAATTACTGACTGTGAACTCCCCGTCTCTTAGAACCTTCACCCCATCGTGTACAACGAAGGCTTCTAAACCCTTGAGATACGTTATGACGCGGTCCCAATGACAGCCGTTGCCCACGTCTATAACCTCGGTTCGGCTTACATCCACGTCCTTGAAGACTTTGAAGTGAACTCGTCGTGTTCGAACAGGTTGGTAAATTCCTTTACCCCGTAGGAAGTCGAATAACTTCATATTCCCAGGTTTCCCTTCCCGAACTATTATGCGGTTATGGTATACATCCGCTCGGTAAGCGCCGTTGGGTAAGCCTTCGCGGTAACCGCCGTCGTGGAGTAGAAAGGAGCCGTCTTTGATCAGAGTGATTATGGAGTTCTCGTCAGCGTGCCCGTGATGCATCTTCTCAGCGGTTACCACTAGGGTATTCCTCAGATGTTCCTTATAGTACCAGCCTACATCACCTTCATCCATGTAGTTAAGCAGCAGATATGTGGCGTTCTCATCCCATCCACTTCGGAAAACGATTTTCTTACCGATAACCTCGTCAAGAACCTCGCGGCTCCCCGTAGTCGGCACTTTGGCTTCTACGGAGTCATCTGCCCAAAGATACGCGTATATGGAGTAGAGCCCAAACATCCGTTTCCCCTGCATGTATTTGAAGACTTGGTCAGCGGCGTACTTCATACAGGGGTCACGGTACACCGTAGCGCCTTTCTCCAAGAACATGAGGCAGAGGTCTAAGGGTTGACTCCAGGAAGCGTCTCCGAAATCCGGTACTATGCCTAGGGGGCAGAGGAGGTTTGTGAAGTATTCGAAGTAGTATCTTAGCATAGGTGATTCATAGAGGCTTGAATCCGCCTTCACATCGATGTAAAGGAGGAGGTCTGCTAACCAAATGGGGCAGTACAGTGCGCTGTCTTCAAGTGACCAATGCCTCCAGCTGGCGTCCATAAGGAGGTTGCCGAGTTTAGCCCATGCAGAGGCTTGAGGATGGTCTGGGAACATTTTAGCAGCGTATGTGAGTGAAAGCCCGCTTTTCGCCGCTCGGTTATGTGGTCCCCATTCTGGAAACGGGAAAAATTGGTCAGCTGTGTTACCCACGACCTGCTTTAAAGTCTCCCGGTCATCCACGCGTAACACCCCGCTGTCCCTGATAAACTCGTATGCACGGAGGAACAGGGTAAGCCCGCCGAACACGGGAGCAACTGGGTAAATTCCTTTAGCGTACTTAGGTAGTTGCCGCATTCGATCCGGTACGAGTTGCGGGAAATCCGTGTAGGCAAGTAGGGCGTCCCTCACCCGTAGGGCATAGCCTTCATCCTTAGTAATAGAGTATAGGAGGCCTTCAATCACCGCGCGGTAAAGCGGAGCAGCTGGAGGAGTATACGTGTCAGCGGACTCCATTTCACTCCTCCACGCTTTCAGTGATCGTTCGTAAGCTTCCCGCAGGCTCTCATAGGATTCCTTTATGAAATCGAGGTATTCATGCTTAGTCGGCATAGTATCCCACGTTGACGCTGAAAAAGCTTACAGTGTATATAAGGGTTAAATTATACAAAATTACTTTCGTGGGAAACCTGTGTTTTAAGCTTCGGTTCTAAGCCTGGGGTTGAATATTTCCTCTAAACTGTGGAGGAAGAGTATGAAGCCTGTTTGGATAAGTATAAGGCATATGAGTGGTGAGAAAAGATAAGGCCAGACGTCAGGATTAATTAAGGCTCCGTGGCCGATAGCGGTTTGGATCATCACTCCCCAATTTGTTACAGTGATCGGCATAGCGCCTATGAAGTATAAGCCAACTTGGGAGTAGATGGCGCCTATGATGGAAAATATAAGGCTCATAGCTATGTAGGGGAGTAGGTTTGGTAATATTTCTCTGAAAAGAATATGGAATCTACTTAATCCGAGGCATCGGGCGCTTTCAATGAACTCTTTCTCCTTCATGGATAATACTTGGGCTCTTAGGCCTCTAGCCAATGTAGCCCAGCCTACGATGCCAAGTATTAACGCTATCTCCGGGGGGGTTAGAAATCGAGGGATAGTTGTGACGATTATAAGTAGTAATGGGAATTGTGGGACTACGAGGAAGATGTCCGTCCCTAGCATAAGCAGTGTGTCAGTTTTTCCCCCGATGAAGCCAGATGAGATTCCAATCACGAAGGCGATGGTTGTTGTAAAGATAGCGGCTAGGAATGCGACGATTAAGACTTCCCTAGAGCCATTGATTATCTGCGCTAGAGTATCCCTTCCCGCCCAGTCTGTGCCCAATAGGTGTTCCCACGATGGGGGAAGATATCTATCGGCGACGTGTGGAGTTCGATCATATGGAAAAACATTAGGTCCAATCGATGCCATCAGGGTGAAGGCTACGATGATAATGAACCCAGCTAAAGAGGCTCGACTCTTACGAATTATTCTAAAAGAGGATTTTACATTAGAGGTAAAACTGGCACCAGTTTTTTTAAATTTCTCTAGTTTATTTTGTGTCAAAATGGTCACCCTAGCCTAATTCTGGGATCAAGCCTGCTATAGAGTAGGTCAGCGAGGAAGTTTGATAGGACAGTTGCAACCGTTGTTACGAGGAAGCATCCAGTCATCAGTGTGTAGTCTCTGGTTGGAATGCTGGAGGCGAGGAATTTACCGATGCCTGGGTATGAGTAGATGTTTTCTATGAAAACGGAGCCGCTGAAGATGTAGCCTATAGCAACAGCTAGGCTTGCGAAGAGGGGGAGAATAGCGTTTCTACCAACGTAGGAGGTTACGATCCTCCGCTCACGGAGCCCCCGCGCCTCTGCGGCAGTGACAAAGTACTCCCCTAAAACGCTCACTGTGCTACTTTTCATCGCTAACACCCATCCACCTATGCTGGTGAGGACGTAGGACATTACTGGCAGGAAAGCGTGGTAAAATACGTTAGCGATGAAATCGAGTGTGAAACCAGGTTTGGAACCAAAACGGGACGAGTCGTACGGTCCTAAAATAGGAAACCAGTGAAGCTGCCCTGCGAGGAAGAGGATGAGGAATACACCTACAACGTAAGGTGGAAGGGCGCGGGTTACGGAGCTGAAGAGGGAGAAGAACCTGTCGAAGACGCCTCCCCTCCGGTATGCCATGAACATACCGAGGAGTATTCCAAGAGAGAAACTTATAATAAGGGAGATGGACACGAGGAATACCGTCCAAGGAATTGCGTAAATAAGTATAGATGCGATGGGAGTAGCGTATATTATCGATGCTCCTAAGTCACCTCTGAAAAAGCCTTTTAAAAATTCGAAATACTGGGTATGTATTGGATCTGTTGGAACAAAGGGTACCATAGTTGCAACCACGTGCGCAGCTTCTTCAGCAGAGTAACCCTGCATTAATAGCTGCGCCATCATGACATCGACCGGGTTACCTGGCATTAACCTGATTAGGAAAAAAATTAGGGTTAGGGCGCTGAACATCGTCACAACGACCGTCAGCGCCCTTTTCACGATCCAGCGCAAGGTGAGTCTTTTCTCCCGCTCTGTCGCTTGCTATCTACGCCGTAGCACGAAGTAGAGGACGACGATGACTACGATTACCGCGGCGACTCCGCCTATGTAGAGCTCTATTGGCATACGTTCGAGGACAGCTTGAAGGGTATGGGTTTTATCCATGGTAACGGTTATCGAAGTTCCGGCGACTGAAACTCCGTCGAGAACCCAGTTCTTGAAAGTGTACCAGCTGGCTGGAGTAACTGTCACCGTGACCGCGTCTCCATAGGCATAAGAGTATGTGCCCGTAGCGGGAGTAGTGGTACCACCCTCAGTCGGGGTTACGGAAATCGTTAGGCTCTGCTTGCCTATGAAGATGGCTTGAAGGGTATGCGCTGCATCCATGGTGACGGTTATCGTAGCGCCGGTTTTATTCACTCCGTCGAGGATCCAGTTCCTGAGAGTATAACCGCTGGCTGGAGTAGCCGTTACATTGACCGTGGTGCCCTTAGCGTATCTTATTGTACCTGCGGCGGGGCTGGTGGTGCCTCCAGCTGCTGGGGAGGCAGAGATCGTTAGGTTAAGGTAGGGTTTCAGCATCAGCCATCTATGGAGGTATGAGGATCCATGCGCCTCATATGTTCCTAGCCCTCTCCAGTACAAATCGTCTGCAGGCCAGTCCGGCCAACCTGCGAATTGCTGGGTGTTTATGTACGCGTAAGCCGTTGGAGCAACAATGTTTAATACGGGTACTTGGCTGGCGGTGATGTATGAGAGCACAGCTATCATTTCCAGACGCTCTTGCCGCGTAGCCAGCACTGGGGCGGTTTGCATATACTTTGCGTAGTTGTAATCAACCCTGGGGGAGGTAGATAAGTTTACGGGGGAAGTTAACCATGGGACATTTTGAAGCTCAGGGAGGCCGTGTCCTGGGTAGATGAATCGGTATTTGTTGTAGACTTCGTCGAAGGTGAAGTCTATTCCGGCTAAGACCGAGGCAGCTATTTGGTATCTCCCCTGATAGAAATCCCCATTAGGCACAGCAAAGAATACGGCGGTGTCCACCATGAGTCCTGTTGTCTTGATCCCTATTAAAGCTAGTTGAGCGCTAATGGCGTCAAGGGTTAGAGCGCTGAGCCATCCGCTGGATTTGATGACAAAATCAAGTCTTTGACCGGTAGACGTCTTGTATATTCCGTCTATATCCTTTACGCAACCTATGCTCTCCAACAACTGCTTGGCTTTAGTGGGGTTATAATCGTAGGTGAAGTCCTTTAACCAAGTGTCGATGAAGGTTTGGTTAAGGCCTTGGTATAGATACGCGTTGTTGAATCCCACGCAGTATTTTGAAGTTGAGCCTCCCGCTGGGTATTCGATGGCGGCTAGCTCCGTTCTGTTTAACCCGTATGCGATGGCTTGTCTAACCTCCTTAATACCAAGCGGGTTAGGTTCTCCGTCTATAGTTGGTCGGTTGTTGAAGTAGAGGGACCCACAATTTCCTCTGGCTATTGGAACGATTTTTACCCAAGGTTTACCCACCATGAGCTTGTGCTGCTCTTTCGTCGGGATTGCCCAGTGGAAGCTGAACTGTCCTTCTGAGAGCATCTGCCACCCAACGTTCGCGTCGAGCACTCGAACATAGCGAACCTCGTCTATATCTGGTACCGCTCTCCAGTAGTTGGTGTTTTTCTCAAGCACCATCTCGGTTTCAGAGATAGATTTAAACTTATACGGACCAGTTCCTATGGGCGTTGCAGGCTTTAAAGCCTTAAGCTCGTTGATTAGGTCGTTGAACGGGGTTGAATTAGCGATTATGTCATTGCCTTCCTGAATCTTGTTATAGACTTTAGTGGCGAGGGCACCGAAGTCGCTATAAGGTACCACGACCCAGTGCCATAGGATGTAGAAGGGTACGTAGTCGTTCTTTTCACTCATGTAGAAAATCATTGTTTGGTTGTCAACGATGGTGATGTTTCGTAGGTAGTACCAAGCCCTGTCTTTAAGGAGATAGAGGTTATACCACGTCGCCCATACATCCCTCGTGGTGAAGTCTGTACCATCATGCCACTTCACGCCTTTCCTCAGCTTCAGTGTGAAGACCATGTAATCCTGGTATGTCCAGTTCTCAGCTAGCCCAGGGACATAGCTCGCGTTTGCTTGATAATAATGCGTTAAAGGCTCTTGTACAACGCTGAGTAGGGAGATGCTGCCTGCGACGAACGGGTTCCAGTGACCTGTCGGTGGTGGAGTATAGTTGTACCATCTGCTAAAGACGACTTTCTCAGGTTCAGCGGCGGATGAAGGCGGTGGAATAACTGATACTGCTAACGCTAGAACTAGTAGTGTTACTGCTAAGTTTTTCAGGGAACCTTTTTTCATACGGTTCACCGGTTTATTTATGGCAATTGATTTGTATATATCTCTTTTGGTTAGATGTATAGATCTCCCTTCTCCGTATCCCAATAAACCTTCTTTTCTTGAAAGCTCTCTGCGCACTAGCTTCTTATCCATATTTTTAAATGAGGGGGAACATGGATTTCGAGATATTAGAGTTACTTAGATTACCTTATAAGATAGCCTAATGTTTTCAACGAAAGCTTTTATTCGATTTGGGAGTTATTCCTCATCCGTTCATCATCCTGAGTTAAGACCGGTTGTATTCAATTATTGGAATCTACAGTCTAATTAAGCGTTTTTCCCGTGGGAAGCCTTTTTAAAATCTTGTTTCTTTAATAGTGTTATGCGAATTTTTCTGCGAAGTGACAGGCTACGTGGCGCTCATTGATGTCTCTGAGTTCAGGGACATCGTCTTCGCAAACCTTCTCAGCGTATGGACATCGTGTATGAAACTTACAGCCTGAGGGCACCTCGGTAAGCCTGGGAGCGTCTAAGCTCCTTAGCTTCGGAAGCTCTCTTTCACGGCTGAGCTTAGGGTCTGGTATAGGGATCGCCGCCAGCAACGCCTGTGTATACGGGTGAACAGGTTTCTGAATGACTGAATCGCCTCCTCCAACCTCAACGAGGCTGCCTAGGTACATAACCATAACCTTACCGCCTCCCTTTTTCACGAAGTACCTGGTGATCGCTAAGTCATGTGTGATGAAGAGATACGATAGACGGAACTGCTTCTGCAAGTCCAACATGAGGTCTAATGCGCCGAGCCTTAGGGAGGCGTCGAGCATGGATACAGCCTCATCGGCGACTATGTAATCAGGGTTCACCGCGATGGCACGGGCGAGGGTTACCCTCTGCATCTGCCCTCCACTCATCCTCGACGGGTATCTTCCCAGAAAATCCTCTGGGGGTGTAAGTCCAACAAGAGTGAGGAGCTTCGCAGCCTGTTCATAAGCCTGCGCTTTACCCTTGACAATCTTGTTCTGAATCATGGCTGGGGTAAGCGACTGGTAAATCGTTCTTACCGGGTTAATGCTTGAATACGGGTCTTGATGTATGATCTGGGCTTTCCGACGGAACGCTTTAAACTCCTTCTTATCCATGGTCCATACATTCTTGCCGCGGTACAGTAGGGAGCCGGAGGTGGAGGTTAGTAAACCTAGGGTTAACCTTCCAAGCGTGCTTTTACCGCAGCCGCTTTCACCCACCAACGCTACGTTCTCACCCTCATCGATGGTGAAAGAAACGTTGTCAACAGCCTTGATCATACCTTTTTTCTTTAACATCCTGGCTCCAACTGTGAAGACCTTCGTTAACCCTTGGGCTTCGATTAAGGGTGATGGGTTCAATTGATCTCCCTCCAGCGGTGGCAGGCGACAAGCCACGAGTCCCCAGCTTCCTCTAAGGGAGGCCTAACCTTGCTGCAGACATCGCGGGCATAGGGGCAACGCGGGTGGAATTCACATCCCGGAGGTGGAGACACAGGGTCTGGGAGGGGTCCAGGAAGGGGCTTCAGCTTGTCGATGTCTCCTACAATGGAGGGGATGGCGCTGATAAGCGCCTTCGTGTACGGATGCTTAGGTTGATAGAAGATGTTCTCAACGCCGCTGGATTCCACAATAGTACCCCCGTACATGACCGCCACTCTGTCAGCGATCTCAGCTATTGTGGCGAGGTCGTGGGTTATGAAAATCATGGTGAGCCCAAATTCCAATCGTAAATCCCTTAGGATCTTGATGAAGAATTTCTGCGTGAGGATGTCCAGCGCGGATGTAGGCTCGTCGAGGATGAGGATTTTAGGTTTAAGCAGCATAGCCATGGCGCTAACGGTTCGCTGCTTCATTCCACCGCTTAGCTCATGGGGGTAACGGTTTAACACCACGGCGGAATCGAGTCTAACCTGCTTTAGCAGCTCCATAGACCTCTTTTTGATATCGTCGCGTGAAGCCTTTTCATGAGCAAGCGTGGTGTCAACCATATGCTCGAAGACCTTCATAACGGGGTTGAGGCAGTTGAAGGCTCCCTGGAAGATTATGGAAACGTCTCTCCAACGGTATTCCCGAAGCCCCTTCTTACTGAGGGCGAAGACATCCTTACCTTCGAACAGAACCTTCCCGCTTTTTATGTACCCGTTAGGGTCGGTTAATTTCATCATAGTGTGAGCTAGAACGGATTTACCACACCCGCTTTCACCCACAAGCCCAAGGACTTCCCCTTCATACACATCGATGTCGAGGTCGCTTACAGCGGTGAGGATTCCCCTGGGCACTCGGAATTCAACGGTCAATCCTCGAACGCTTAGAATAGCCTTCTGCTGCATGGATTTATCGTATACTGTTCATAGCATTGGCTTAAAAGGGTTTTTAAACCTAGTCTACAACCAAACATACCCCTTAAATCTAACATCGTGGTTTCACAGAAACATCTTCTCTATAGAGAACGCGTAGTATGATTAGAGGGAGCCCATTGTGGGAGAGAACGTTAATAAGCGTTTCATCTGTTAGACTACGCGGAGAACCATGATTCTTGGCAAATGCGGCAACCCTAGAATAATGACGGCTGAGCATGTCCTCCGAGAGGGAAATCTTTTTTGTTACAAATTTATCCAGGCATCTGGAAATTCACCTTCGGCGAACCTGAGGCAGTGACGCCGGCTAAACTGCGGCATAGAGCTCCAGCAGAGGATGCATTACGTAAACTATCGGCGCCAAAAGAGTGCCCTATACCATTAAAGAGTATCGTTGGACAATGGACGACGCGTGGCTGCAAGGTAGCCATAAGCATGGATGAGGACGAGCAGATTTACGGCTTAGGCTTGCAGTTATCATCGTTCAATCAACGGGGCAAGAAGAAGACTTTAAGGGTGAACAGCGACCCGAAGGCCGACCTCGGCGACTCACACGCCCCCGTGCCCTTCTACGTTTCAACCAAGGGCTACGGCGTCCTCGTTGATACAACACGTTACGCCACGTTTTACATTGGGTCAACGAGGAAAGTGGGACAACGCCCCGCTCAGGTAGTGGTAGAAGTACCTCACACAGCCGGTGTGGATGTCTACATCTTCGCAGGCCCAGGGATCGTGAAAGCTATTCAACGCTACAACCTGTTTTCAGGCGGCGGCTGCCTACCAGCACGCTGGGGACTCGGGGCGTGGTATCGCTGCCATCTCCAATTCAACCAAAAGGACGTACTGCGACTCGCAGATGATTTCCGCCGCGACCGGATTCCATGCGATGTAATCGGGTTGGAACCGGGGTGGCAGACTCACTCTTACTCATGCTCGTTTGTGTGGAGTGATAAATTCCCACAGCCTAACGAGCTGATCAGCAAACTCTTGGAGCGCAACTACCACCTGAACCTGTGGACACACGCGTTCATCCACGAGTCTTCGCCCGTATATGCAGCGTTGAAGCCGTTCGCCGGTGACTACGAAGTCTGGGAGGGGTTAGTGCCAGACCTGACGATGGAGGAGGCGAGGCGGATCCTCGCAGAATGCTATGAAAAGCTTCATGTCAACCTCGGTGTATCCGGCTACAAGCTCGACGAATGCGACAACTCCGATTACGTAACGGCTTGGTCCTATCCCGAGCTGAGCCAGTTCCCATCAGGACTAGACGGTGAACAGATGCATTCACTGATGGGGATACAGTACCAGGAAACTGTTTACAGTATATTCCGTAAGCAGAACAGGAGGACCTACGGTGGGGTGAGGTCCTCGTACGCGCTGGCGGCACCCTACCCCTTCGTGCTCTACAGCGACCTATACGACCATAAGGACTTCATACGCGGCGTGGTGAACAGCGGGTTCTCAGGGCTGCTGTGGACCCCTGAAGTCCGTTCTGCTACTTCCGCGGAGGACCTTATCCGCCGGCTGCAAACCGTTGTTTTCTCTCCGCAGACGCTGATCAACGCTTGGTCTATAAGGCACCCGCCTTGGAAACAGTGGGACGCTAAGCAAAATAACGCGGACTTATTCGTGGAAAACTGGGGGGAGGTTGAATCAGCCTGCCGAAGCCTACTGGAACTACGTATGAGGCTTATACCATACCTGTATTCAGCTTTCTACCGTTACTATCAGGAGGGCATCCCACCTTTCCGCGCATTGGTAATTGATTACCCCAGCGACCAGAACGTTTGGAAAATAGACGACCAGTACATGGTTGGTGACAGGGTCATGGTTGCACCCGTAACCGCCAACACCTTACAGCGGGAGGTCTACTTACCTGAAGGCCGATGGTACGACTTCTGGACAGGTCAGAAGTACCGAGGTGGTGCTAAGATCGATTACCACGCGTCAATAGACATCATCCCGTTCTTTATAAAATCAGGTTCTCTGCTACCCCTGGCAACTCCTACGCTCCACACCGAAGACCCGTTGAGTTACCAGCTCAGTGTCAACGTGTACGGTGACGGTAGCCTTCCGATCACGCTCTACGAAGATGACGGGAAAACCTTTGACTACCTATACAACCAGTTTAACCGCCTAGATCTCTTATGGGACAATGTTAGGAATACAGGTGTAGAGACACGTACTGGTGACGTAAAATGCCCACGTTACACTGTTAAGGTATGGGAGAGAATACCGTAATCCTAATTTCGAGTATTTGAGGCAGGTCTAATTTTTTCTATTATAATGGAGTAGAGATGGTAAGCGGACACACCTGTAAACTTAATAACACAGCTCCGTAGTAACACGTTTATGGACCCTAGCATAGGTAGGGTCGCCTTCAACATAGCTGTACTATTAATAGTTTTATCCCTCATCCCCCTTCCCTTCCTCGACAGGGATTCCGCGGAGTTCGTTGTGGATGTATTAGCCCTAGTGATCTCGGTTACCTTCCTAGTCATCGTTACATGGGATGTGAGGAGACAGGTTAAAATGGTTCAATTGAAGACTGAAAAGGATGAGCAAGTGTAAGGCAGCGGTTAGGCCCGATAACCCTTAAGTCTTTCCCTTTGAGGAATACCTGTACTCTATCTGGCAGGCTCCCTCGATCGAGACCATACATGGACCTATGGGGTGTTCAGGGTTACACGACTTTCCGAAGAGTTGACAGTCCCAAGGGTCTTTAACCCCTCTTAGGATCTCGTCGCATCGACATCCCCTTGATCCTTCAAAGGAAACCGCGTCAAGGTTCTTCAACTCGTCCGCGAAGACTTTCTCCGCGTCGTGTTCCTCAAACTCCTTTCTCAGCCTCATCCCCGAGGCGGGTATCACTGGGAAACCCCGCCAAGCCATGTCGACCGGTTCGAAGACTGTGTTCATGACTTCAACCGCCTTGGGGTTTCCCTCGTACCGAACACCGCGGCTGTACTCGTTTTCAACCCGGGCTTCCCCCCTTACGACCTGACGGGCGAGCATGTACACGGCCATGAGGACGTCGAGGGGTTCAAAACCGGCTACAACCTGTGGTATTCGGTATTTCAAAGAGATCCCCTCGTATTGTTTCAACCCTATAACCGTGCTTACATGCCCAGGTTCTATGAGTCCATGGAGCTTAAGCTCACCCATGTTGAGCAGCGTATAAAGCGCTGGTGGGATGTACCTGTGGCAGCACAGGACTGTGAGGTTTTCAGGTAAACCTTTGAGAACGGTCACCGCGGTGCTCGGAGCCGTTGTTTCAAAGCCTACAGCCATGAAGACAACGTCCCCCGATGTTTTCTGAGCTAAAGCGACAGCGTCTTCTACGCTGTAGACCACCCGTACATCGCAGCCCTCAGCCCTCAGGTCGAGTAGCGACTTCCTTAATCCCGGTACGCGGACGACGTCGCCGAAGGAGGCGATGGTTTTACCCCTCACAGCGAGAGCGATGGCTTCCTCATACTCCTTAACCGTGGTTACGCAGACGGGGCAGCCTGGTCCCTGCCTCACCTCCACACCGCACTCCGTCAATAACGTGTTTAACCCGTAGCGGACTATGGTGTCCTGATGGGTGCCGCAGACATGCATAACCCTTATGTTCAGGTTCAAACCCTTCAACCGTTCAACTATTTTATCCGCGAACACTTTATCCCTATACCTGAACATCCCTTAAACCACCAGCTTAACGCCGCGTACCATGCATTCCCTACCCGCGACTATGGATACGATGTCTCCGCATCTAGGGCATCGAAGTGTTGGAAACGAGATGTGGTAGGCTGGGTCGTCGACGTACTGGATTCCCCCCTCATACCCACAGGCTTCACAGCGGACTATTCCCTTCTCTTCCTCAATCATGAGCTTGGAGCCTTCCAAGATCGTACCCCTAACCAGTGTAGCGTAAGCGAACTTAACCTGCTCAAGGCCTAGAAACATGAGCTTGCCAATGGATAAACGGACCTCAACAACCCTCTTGGCTCCGCGTTTCTCAGCCTCATGTAGAACGGCTTCTATAAGCCTCTCAGTCATGGAGAACTCATGCATCCCAAGCCACCATATTCCCCGCAGGCTTAAAGCCCGAGAGCCTTCACGACCTCCTCTAAGCCCAAGCCGCTCCGGCAGTTCGTCCTCACAACCCGCGCCCCCGGGTTAACCGTATGAACATCTTCCTCAAGTTTCTGAACGTCAACTCCCATGGCTTCAGCTAAGTCCATCTTGTTTATAACGACCACATCGGCGTCTATGAACATAAACGGGTGCTTAACCACAGTGTACGGGCCTTCCGTCACGCTGATCACGACTATACGTTTCTCTGAGCCTAGTGGGAAGTCGGCGGGGCATATGAGGTTCCCGACGTTCTCTATCAATAAAATGTCTACGCCCTTGAAGTCTATGCTCTGAAGCGCTTTCCTGACGAGGTTGGCGTCCAGGTGGCATCCCCTGCCGGTGTTGATCTGTACAACCTCAACCCCGTGCATGGCGATGAGGTCTGAGTCTATGGTCGTGGTTAGATCCCCGTCGAAGACCGTTACTCTATACCTCTCCTTTAGCCTTTCAACGAGGCCTTCGATGAGGGTTGTCTTACCTGAACCCGTTGAGCCCATAACGTCGATGGCGGTTACACCATGCTTCCTTAACAGCTCCTCGTTCTCCTCCGCGATATTCCTGTTTGCCTGAAGCAGGTCGGCTTCAAGCTCAACATCGTAGATTTCACCAAGTTCTGCTTTAACTGTTCTCCGCGTATACATCACCCCGGTGAATACAATGGAAGCGTATAAACGTCAGCATATTGGAGAAATAAACGGTTTTGGATAAATTCAGTTTACCTATCCCCTTTTTCACTCCGTGTATCTTCGTGGAGGATTTCACTCCAAAGCCTCAGGGTTTCATTCGCTTCCTTCTCGTCCATCACCTGAATCGCAAAGCCCGCGTGCACGATCACGTATTCACCAACCTGTACATCGACCAACGATACGTTCACATTCCTCGCCGTGCCATCGCCGAAGTCAACCTTGGCAACATCGTCGTCTCTGCGAATAACCTTAGCTGGGATGGCGAGGCACATCGTTGAACAGGCTCCATGTAACCAATAACTGAACAGTTATAAAACGGTTACTTAGGATTAACCCCGCGATACAGAAGGCCTGAGGTCCCCGTGATCCCTGGTCCAGTAATGTAACCTAACCGTTTCGTCTTTGATTAAGAGGGACGCTAGAGGTTAATCAGTAAAAGCTCAGCCGTAAACTACTACTGGAGGCATGTTCTTATCCTCGTGAGAACCTTGCTTTCATTGATAGTTGCAGCGTTAAACATCGTCTATGCTAAGAAGTCGAGCAGGGGGAAAAATGCTCGGATTAGATTTAATGATTAAGAAAGGATGTTAGAGAACTTTATAAATTCGGATGGTTTGCGATAATTGAATAAAAAATTGGGGGGTTACTCTGTAACAGTTATGGCTTCTTCAGGGCATTGGATGACGCATGCCATGCAGGCGATGCAGGCATCCTCGTTCACGACTACAGACTTCTTCTTCCCCCCGTACGCTGGAAGCTCCTTCAGTTCGAAGACGGCTACGGGGCATACGTCGACGCACACAGCGTCACCGTTGCATTTATCATGGTCAACCTTAACCTTCGGCATCCCCAAAGCCTCTAAGCCTTTTCTAAACATAGCTTACGTATAAAAGCGTTACCTCACCATGCCATTGAATGAGTAACCGTTCTAGAAAGCATTACACGCATAAAGCCCTGATTGATGCTGACAGAGCAACACCCAGCGAAAAACTATGGCATTTCCGAGTAACTTTTTTATGAAGGAGTATCTTAGACTACGCCCTTCTATTCATCGATGAATATGGTTTCAGTAACCCGTTAACTCATTTCCGAGAAGTGCGAACGAAAAACATATCTGAAACGAATGGGTTAACTATACGCGATGATGAGCGACACTGTCTCATGACACGAAAGTGGATGATTAAACGAGCAGACGCTGACCGGTATAAAGAAGACCTGAGAGTAAGTTTCCTTCCCCCTTCCTTCAGGCTCTCGACCGTAATATCAAGTGGTGGTGGATAAATACAAAATGAAGTGAGATCGGAGGGGGGATGTAATACTCCTGCTAAACGTTTTTTTAGCTGAACCTTTAAGGGAAAACTTTTTTCGAAGATAATGTATTATTGGAAAAAATAGAAAAAAACATCCATTCTAGCCTTCTCTCGGTTTTACTATGATTTCTTTTATCATCAGGTCTAGGAACCTTCTTGGATACGTTGGTTGAACAACTATAGCTGTATCAGCCCCTTCACCTGTTCCAGCTATGGCTATGACTTCCTCGTCAACACCGATCAGCCCAGCGTCGGCTGCCATCAATACTACCTCGACGCAGACCTTCATCCCTTGGCAGAACCTGTACAGCGTCTGAGCCACGACCTCATTGAATGATTTTCCTCCAAACTTTTCCGTGAAAGCCGAGCTTACATCGTCACCTAACGCGTGTACGCTGGTAAGGACTTTAACTCCTTTAACCTGGAGTTTCTCCCTTTCCTCTTTACTCATCGCCCATCCTTCACTTTTGTACCCTTCACAGATCGATACGGACACTATGTTGAACTTTGGATCGCTGAAAGTCTGAATCGCCTTTAAGGCTGTGCCTCCGTGCGTTGAAGCGACCACGATGTCTCTAATACCGAGTTCAACAGCTCTCTCATATGCTAACTTTATCGTCTCTTCAGTATTATCTAAACCGGTTTTCTCGAAGTAGGTTATGTTCTTCATCATCATCCTCACATCAAGAAATTTAGCGTCCGTGCCTATATTAATTATCATGTATATAGGAGGTTTTAAACTCCGAAAATATGGAGAATCTCAAAATATTGTCAACTTCGTTAACTAATCGAGCGGATCGTTTTTCCCTTCGCCGTGATTTACTGAATTCTACCAGTAGACTTTTTGGAAATCGCTTCCCAGTCTCATAGACTGCTTTGAAATCTGACCTTGCTCAGAC